>OFGO01000220.1_pt1 | contig 58186 bp, 41 predicted proteins | sample 1521761 | NCBI WGS metagenome assembly OFGO01 (sample SAMEA3504128, study PRJEB24116) | mouse gut metagenome | biome: mouse gut; feature: mouse-associated habitat; material: faeces | place: Denmark | collected 2011
GCCATTTTATGAAGAAAGTTTACGACAATTGTTGTGGTATTGATGTGCATAAAAACTTATGGTTGCCTGCTTTATCCATGGCAAAGAGCAGGAAGTCCGTGAGTTTGGCGCAACAACCAGGGAGCTTCTGGAACTGGCTGACTGGCTGGCCAAAGGCGAATGCCAGATGGTCGCCATGGAAAGCACCGCTTCCTACTGGAAGCCTCTGTATAACATCCTGGAATCCTCCGGATTACATGCCATGGTGGTAAATGCCCGTCATATGAAGGCGGTTCCGGGCAGGAAGATGGATGTAAAGGATTCCGAATGGATCGCTGATCTTTTACAGCATGGCCTTTTACAGCCAGGCTATATTCCAGACAGGGACCAGCGCGAACTGGTCAGCTACCGCAGGAGCCTGGTCCAGGACCGAACCCGGGAGCTTAACCGTCTGCAAAAGATGCTGGAAGGAGCCAACATTAAGCTTTCCGGCACGATTACGGACATCAATGGGAAGAGTGCGCGCAGCATTCTGAACACCATCCTTTCGGGAACTGCCATCGACAGTTCCAAATATGATGAAATGTACAAAAAGAAAATCATTGCACATAATCTCAAAGCCTCGAAGGAGCAGATCATGGATGATCTGAACGGTTTCATGTCGCCCCTGCAGAGAAAAATGATGAAGGAACTGCTGGAGCATGTGGATGAGCTGAATGTCCATATCGGACATCTCAATGACGATATGGACAGCCACATGAAACCGGAGGAAAAGGAGGCAGCCAAGGCAATCCGGGAAGTTACCGGGCTGGGGATCACCAGTGCCCAGGCGGTTATTGCCGTGATCGGCACAGACATGAGCCGGTTTCCTACGGATAACCATATTTCTTCCTGGGCACAACAAGGAACGCAAAATCAACGCCTACCTGAAGAAGTTAAAAGCATTAGGCTGGGAAATGCCTGGAGCCATGGAGACACAGCCAGCTTAATCATAAATTTTTGAAGCAAAACCTTGTTATAAGGATAGTCTGCGCTTTTTTATCCCCCGCAAGATTCTGTTTCATAGTAAGAGAGCAAAGGATACCGTTTAATATTTCTATGAATATACCGAAAGAAGAACCAGGAGCAGCGATTGGGGAAGTGTGGTAGATGAAGGAGAAACCTTCTGTTGGAAAGACCCGCGCTGATGGCGATGAGATGACGAAGGAGTTACAGAGAAGGGAATTGTAAATGAAAGCAATTATCTTAGCCGGCGGCACAAGAAGTACGATCAGCAATGAGCAACAGGGCATCCCCAAACCGATGGTAGAGAGCGGCGGAAAGCCATTACTGTGGCATATCATGAAAAGCTTTTCGGCATATGGGATCAGTGAATTTATTATATGCGGAGGCTACAAGGTCAATCTGATCAAAGAATACTTCATGGATTTCTATATCTATCAGTCCGATATTACTGTGGATCTGCAAAACAATACGGTGCAGATCCATAAGAATCGCACGGAAGACTGGAAGGTAACGGTGGTCGATACGGGTCTGTACAGCGCTACCGGTCTGCGTGTAGCACAGGTAGAGAATTATATAGAAGAAGATACTTTTATCGTAACCAATGGGGACTGCCTTTCCGATATCGATCTCAAAGCTATGTTTGCCTATCATGAAAGACAGGGGAAGAAGGCGACCATGGCCGTGGCAAAGCCCACAGGGCGTAATGAGGCGCTGCAGATAGCGGAGGATGGTCTGGTCATAAGAAAGGAAAATAAGATTCAGGAGAGTCGGGCATGGACGAATGCCGGTCTGTATTTCCTGAACAGGAAAGTTTTCAATGTTCTGCATGGTAATTACAGTCTGGAAGATATACTGACAGATAATCTGACGGATGACGGGCAGCTTATTACTTACAGGCATAATGGCTTCTGGACGCCGGTAGAGACCTACCGGGACAGGGTTAATATGGAGAATCTATGGAATGCAGGAGTGGCTCCGTGGGTTTCTTCACTGTCAGGGATTGTAAATGCGTGACAGGTGTGGGAGAGCATAATGGAATTTAAAGCAGGAATCAAAGAAAAGATCCAACAGTTGGAGGCTTATGCAGACAAAAACGATAATATCATATGGTATGATCGGGTTGTGGATATTCTTTCTGATAAAGACGATTCCGTGACAGATGAGATCATAGAGGCTGTCATTCGGAAATTAGAGAAAGTGGGAATCAGTGTCGAGAGAAAACGGGATGAGGATTATCCCAACGATGATGCGGCTGTAAATAATTTTATTCCGGCAGATGTGAATATCTCACAGCGCCCCATGAATGTGTATAATCTTATGGAACGCCTGGAAAATCACGAGATCAATATGACACCAGGATTTCAGAGGCATAGGGTGTGGACGAAGGAGCAACAGAGCAGGTTGATAGAATCACTGATGTTAAAAATTCCGATTCCTACCTTCTATTTTAATGCTGTTGATGAGGGAGAGTGGATCGTTATAGATGGTTTGCAGAGAATGACAGCATTTCATGATTTTCTGGTTGGAAAAGAGAATGAGGAGGGTATCAGGGTCAAGGAAGATTTTTGTGGATTGGAGTATATGGCGGATTTTAATGGTAAAACGTTTGATGACCTGCCAAGACAGTATATCCGAAGAATTAAGGAGACGCCGATAGTGGCTTATTTTGTAGAGAAAGGCACTCCAGATGGTATTGTATATAATATTTTTGAAAGAATAAATACAGGCGGAGTCAAACTGGAAAAACAGGAGATCCGCCATGCAATGTATGGAGGCAGCGCTACGGATCTGCTTCAGAGGCTTGCAGAGAGTGAGACGTTTATACAGGCAACGCAGCATGCGGTTTCTTCGGAGCGGATGGAGGACAGGGAATATATCAATCGTTTTATTGCTTTTACTGAATTAGACTATATGAATGAATATGAAGGCAATGTTGATGACTTTCTGCGTAAAGCTTTGAAAACAGTGAACCAATACAGCGATAAGGACATTGCACGGATTGAGCAGACTTTTTACCGTGTGATGCAGGGATGCATAGATATATTTGGCAAGTATGCTTTTCGGAAATATAATAATGATACGATGCGACGCGGTCCTGTGAATAAAGCGCTGTTTGAGGCATGGGGAGTAGTGCTTGCGCAATTGACGCAGGACAAAATTGATGTATTGGTGAAAAACAGGGAAGAACTTCTGATAAAACTTGGAGACAGGATGTGTGATAATGAATTTAACCTGGCTTTAAAAGGAGGAAAGTTGTCTGCATTGAAAAGACGCATTGAGATTGTTGGAGAGATTGTTGAGGAGGTTCTATGATTTCGGATCTGGAGTTGAAAAATTTCAAGTGTTTTGAGAAGATACGGATAGATTTAAAGAGTGTGAATCTTTTTACCGGGGTTAACGGAGTCGGGAAATCAACGGTCATCCAGGCGTTGCTGTTGCTGCGACAGTCTTTTTTTACGGACAGCGAGAGCCGCAGGCTGTATTTAAACGGCAAATATGCGGAGATGGGTAATTCTCAGGACGCTGTTTATGATAAAGCACAGGAGGATTTTGTGGAGATCAATCTGACAACGTCAGACGGAAAAAAATGTATGCATGTTTTTTCCTATGAACAGGACACTGATTATCTTACAGCGGTGAAGAACACATTAGACAGCATGAAGGACTTGCAGACAGGCGGCGAGGCTCTATATGGAGAGAATTTTGTCTATTTGTCGGCATATCGAATCAAACCGCAGGAACGTTACGGGGTAATCAGTGAAAAAGATCTGCGAACAAGAAATTTCGGGAATAATGGTGAATTTGCATTGCAGTATCTGGGTGTATACGGCGATGAAGATGTCAAAAATCCCTGTGTTGTTGTGGAGGATGCGAAGGGGAAATCACTGATTAATCAGGTGAGGATATGGTTGGATAAAGTGTCTCCCGGGGTGTCGCCGCAGATTAAAGTAATGATGGACAGCAGGTTTTCCGAATTATCATTTGATTTCATAGAAGGAAAAGAGAAGACCAACTCCTATAAGAGCCTTAATGTGGGTTTTGGGATTACTTATATTCTGCCGGTAGTCGTGGCGCTTTTGTCTTCACGACCGGGAGATCTGATCATAATAGAAAATCCGGAAGCACATATCCATCCGGCAGGACAGAGAATGCTGGGAGAACTCATTGCAAGAGCGGGCGCAGGTGGAGCACAGGTTATAGTTGAGACACACAGTGACCATATCATCAATGGAGTACGCATTTCGGTGAAGGAAAAATATATTTCTGAAGATAATGTGCAGGTAGCTTTTTTCTTTAAGGATGAGCTGCAGGGGTATCGACATACGTATCAGACGCTGCAGATTTTTGAGGACGGCAGATTGAGCACATGGCCGAAAGGTTTTCTGGATGAGTGGGAAAAGGCGCTGATCGATCTGTTGTGATATCGAAAAATACGAAAGAAGAAAAGAAGATGAAGGTTGCGATCAATGATATTTCTTTTTTAAATGGGTTTGCAGAGATTGCCGTGGCCAGAAGAGCGCTTATACAGTTTGGAGAGGCTGCATTACGGTTGAGGGATGATCGGGTAAGCAAGGTAGATACAAACGTTGATATTGTTAATAACTATAAGGTTAATAAAAGTCTGAAGCTGGCGCCGCAGTACACATTGATTAAAGCACTGAATGATATCAGGTCCGTCAATATGGAACGATATTTGTGTATATTACAGATTCTGACAATGGTGGGAGAGGAAGCAGAGAATGATCCGGATGAATTTTGCTTTTCAGGATATAGATCTAAACATTGTGCCAGATATAAAAAGGGTTTTCTTTTGAGCATTGTGTCGGATAGTGCTTTCGCTCAAAAAACAATAAGGGGTGCTTTACGCGATGGGACAGAATGTGTGATCAGAAATATAGCGTTGGAGGAGCACATAGATTTTTATTGGGAGGAGCTTGGATTTCGTTTATATGAGCTGAATCCAAAGCATGGTATGCGTGAGTATATTCGGGCAGGGGGAGAAAAGGTTGGCATTGCGCCGGAAAGTGATGAAAAAGGGCAGTTTCTCCTGAATCAGGCTATTGAATATAAAGGAAAACTGTTTGCGGTTGATCGAGATAAGAATAACCGAATATTTGAATTTCGCTACTCCTACGCGAATAAGTATCATGGTTTTTTACAGGAAGATTTGGTGGAAAATGACAGGAAACGGATCGTGGAGCTGGCGAGATAAGGCTGACAGCCGAATGAAGGGGAAAAAGAAAAGGAAGCGAAAGATTCTATGAAAGTAGTCATTTTAGCCGGCGGTAAGGGCAGCCGCATCAGTGAAGAATCGGTTTTAAAGCCCAAACCGATGGTAGAGATCGGCGATAAGCCGATCCTTTGGCATATTATGAAGATATATTCCACATACGGATTCCATGATTTTATTATTTGCTGTGGCTATAAGGGGCATATGATCAAGGATTATTTTATTCATTATTATATGTATCAGGCAGATGCCACATTCAGCCTGCAGGATAAAACGAGGGAATATCATAATTCCACAGCTGAACCATGGCGGGTGACGCTGGCGAATACCGGACTTGAGACGCTGACTGCCGGCAGGATCCTGCAGATCCGGGATTATATCGGAGAAGATGAGAGTTTTATGCTGACATACGGGGACGGTGTGGCGGATGTGGATATCCCGGAGCTGCTTGCTTTTCACAGGTCACATGGCAGGATTGCGACAATTACCACAACACAGCCGGAAGGGCGGTTTGGCGCGATTAAGATAGATGAACATGATATGATCGAGAGCTTTAAAGAGAAGGCGAGAAGAGACCAGTCCTGGGTAAATACAGGATTTATGGTGCTTAACAGGGAAGTGTTTGACTATTTGGGGGATGGCTCACAGATGCTGGAGGCTTTGCCGTTTGAGTGGCTGGCAAGGGAACGGCAGATGGCGGCATACAGACATCCGGGTTTCTGGTCACCGATGGATACGGTGCATGACCGGGCATATCTGGAAGGGCTGTGGAGAGACGGAAGAGCACCATGGAAGGTGTGGTAAAGAGAATCGTGATGAGACAGACTTTAACAGGGTTTTTCTTTGAGTGATGCGAAAGGAATGGAGACTTTACATAATTTATGGTATACTGATAATGAAATTTCACCATATTATGAAGTATATATTTAATGATATTAGGTCACGAAAGCAACAGGAGGATTGTGATGAGAGAGCAAAGCAGAGTGTTTGGCAACAACCTGCAATTGTATGTGAAGAGGGCTGGATTAGGAATAGAGGAGTTTGCCGAAAAGCTTGGCTATACCGAATATGAAGTACGAAAGATAATGGATGCAAGATTGATTCCTGATTGCGGAGAGAAAGTGCAGATAGCAGAGGCGTTAGGAGTTTCACTGGAAACTTTATATGAGGTGTTGGATGATCAATATTATGAACAGGCGGGATGTCTGGAATGCAGAGGCAGATTTTCCACTATAGAGAGTAAGCAGGAAATTTTAGATCTTTTTGATGTGTATTGTGATGTACAGGAAACTTTATTGGAGGAAGGATTGAAGTCATCTGTTTAGGCAGATGATTTCTTGCAGTGGAAAATATGGCAGTGAATTTGGATAGTGACAGATTGATTGTTCAAGCGGTTCAGGATTTTATATTGAAAATACGGGATGAGAAACACATTGTAAATGAAGTGATTAGAGACGATGTGTTTGCAATCTTGAAATCAGAGTGTATTGTATTGTTTTATGCTTTGGAGGATAATGACGTTGAAGGATGCCATATAGTAAAACCGCTCAATGGGGAGATCAGGCAGTTTGTGTTTATAAATACTACAAAAGCAGTACAAGAACAAACGTGGACGGCAGCGCATGAATTGGGGCATATATGGCAGGTGGACATATATATCAAAGAAAAAACAGCACAGTATGAATTGGATTCAGAAAGTCTGGTTAATCGTTTTGCGGCAGAACTGTTGCTGCCGGAAAAGATATTTAGAACGATATTGGAGGATAAACTGGCTGAGTATGAGTATAAAGGGCCCGCAATGTCTAGGAGTATGATGGTTCGATTGGTGACATATCTTATGAATTATTTTTGTACGCCATATAAAGCGATCATACGAAGGTTTGGTGAACTGGGATATATTGAGAAGAGTGCGGAACAACAGTATCTGAATGGTTTTGAAGGTCAGCTGGAATTCTATAGGCGTTTGATCAAAGAAAATCAGTATACCAGATTGGAGACAATTAACAGGGCTTACTCCATAGGAAATATTGAGCAGGATATTAATTTGTTAGAAGAAAATGAGATATATTCGGAGAAAAAGGTGGCTCGCCTGCGGGAGATGTTTCATCTGAGGAGGTTGGATGTAGAGGAGGGAACCTATAACTTTGGAGAGTGAGAGATGGACGAGCGGATAAGGGCCGTAATAGATGCAGATTTTTTCAGGAAGATAACAGAGTATGAGCATGGGCCGAAGCTTTTTTTGCGGGTGATGAATGAATTGAATCTGCAGCCGGTTATGCACGAGTTTGTTGCGGAGACGGAACTGAATGGAAATCAGTATTTGCAGAAGTTGTTGGACACAGGGATGGTTGATGTAATCCGCTATAGCGATTATTTGAAAGAAGAAGACAAAAAGCCCTATGAAAATTATTTTCGGGAAGCTTTCGAAAGGATTAATTATTATTCGTTTCCGAAAGGTGAAGATCCGTATATTTATGCGGATAGAGGGGAGAGTCTTGGAGAAATTCGTTCACTCTATATGGCGAGGAAAATGGGATGTCCATATTTTATGTCTGATGATGCAGATGCTGGAACACTGACCCGAAGCTTTTTTTCTCGAAAAAGCGGGATAACAGTGCAAACATTGTATGAAGTGTTTGTGCTGTGCAGAGAGCGTGGAACGAGCCTGACATGGAAAGACATTAAGGTGACGGCAACCAATGCAATGCGCACCAGACAGAAAAAATTAAATATGCTGAAAGAAATATATGGAAATTCTAAGGAGCATGAGAAAACAGATCTGAAAAGATAGAGTGTTGGCTTGGCCGATAGAAATCAGGAAGGGATCGATAAAAATATGAAGCAAAAAACAAAGCAGCAGGCAAGAGAAGAAATTTTATCCTTAGTCAGGGAGTATTGTGATACCTGGCACAACGTCAGGAAACCTTTTGAGGAGGGACAGCGGATTCCCTATGCGTCCAGAGTCTATGACAGTGCGGAGATGGTTAATCTGGTGGACAGTGCGTTGGAGTTCTGGCTGACAGCAGGGCGTTATACGGATGAATTTGAGAAGAAGATGGCGGCGTATCTGGGGGTGAAATTCTGTTCGCTGGTGAATTCCGGTTCCTCGGCGAATCTTCTCGCATTTATGGCGCTTACTTCGCCGCTTTTGGGAGAGCGGGCGGTCAGGCGTGGTGATGAAGTCATTACGGTGGCGGCAGGATTTCCGACAACGGTGGCTCCGATCATTCAATATGGAGCGGTGCCGGTGTTTGTGGATGTAACAATTCCACAATATAATATCGATGTGACGATGCTGGAGGAGGCGTTGTCCGAGCGGACGAAGGCGGTTATGATCGCACATACACTGGGCAATCCTTTTGACCTGAAAACAGTCAGTGAATTCTGTAAAAAGCATGGTCTGTGGCTGGTGGAGGATAACTGCGATGCGCTTGGGTCTGAATACACATTGGATGGCGTGACAAAATTGACGGGAACGGTTGGGGATATCGGTACTTCCAGTTTCTATCCGCCGCATCACATGACTATGGGAGAGGGCGGGGCGGTATATACGAATGATCCGCTGCTCCATAAATGTATCCGTTCTTTCAGAGACTGGGGACGGGACTGTGTATGTCCGTCAGGACGGGACAACCTGTGCGGACATCGGTTCGACAGACAGTATGGTGAGCTGCCGCTGGGGTATGATCATAAGTATGTATATTCGCATTTCGGATACAATCTGAAGGCTACGGATATGCAGGCTGCAGTGGGGTGTGCTCAGCTTGAAAAGTTTCCTTCTTTTGTGGAGAGAAGACGGCATAATTTCGCCAGATTAAAGGCGGCGCTGCTGGCAGATAAAGCAGTGAATGTCATTGACCGGCTGATCCTGCCGGAGGCATGTGAGCATGCCGATCCCAGCTGGTTTGGGTTTATGGTTACCTGTAAAGAGGGCGTAAGCCGTAATCGGGTGGTGCAGTATATGGAAGATCACGGTATTCAGACGCGAATGCTTTTTGCCGGAAATTTGACGAAACATCCCTGTTTTGACGAAATGAGGGCGAAAGGGGAAGGATACAGGATCGTGGGAGAACTGACGAACACGGATCGTATTATGGAGGACACCTTTTGGATCGGGGTTTATCCGGGGATGACGGATGAGATGATTGATTATATGGCCAGGACGCTGAGCGGTGCAGTGATGCAATGTGATGTGGCAGTTTAGTGAAAGCAGTTGCAGAATGTTACGTACTCAGGACTAAAATAGTGAAAAGAGTGATTTTATGGCAGGATATGATTTTGGGCTGGATTTTTATAAAGGAAAAAGGGTGTTGATCACGGGACATACGGGATTTAAAGGCACGTGGATGTGCAGGATGCTGGCGCAGGCCGGGGCGCAGGTTACAGGATATTCTCTGGAACCGCCAACGACTCCCAGCGTGTTTGCGCTAAGCAAAATTGCGTCCCGGATCAATTCCGTGACAGGTGACATCCGCGATCTGCAGCAGCTTTGCAGGGTGTTTGACGAGACAGAGCCGGAGATTGTCATTCATATGGCGGCGCAGCCCATTGTCAGGGAGTCGTATCGAAATCCAGTGTATACTTATGAAGTAAATGTGATGGGAACGGTGAATATACTGGAATGTGTTCGGACGCACACCTGTGTTCGGTCCTTCGTGAATGTGACGACGGACAAGGTATATCTGAACAGAGAGTGGGAGTGGGGATATCGGGAGAATGAAGAATTGAATGGTTATGATCCCTATTCCAATTCCAAGTCCTGCTCGGAACTGGTCACCGACAGCTATCGAAATTCCTTTATGAATCAGGGAGAACCGGGAGATGATGGCAGACGACCTGCTGCTGTCTCAACTGCACGGGCAGGCAATGTGATTGGCGGTGGGGATTTTGCGGCAGACAGAATCATACCTGACTGTATACGTGCAGTATTGTCAGATTCGGAGATTGTTGTCAGGAATCCTTATTCTACGAGACCGTATCAGCATGTGCTGGAGCCGGTGGCGGTTTATCTGATGCTGGCGGCAAGACAGTATGACAATTCCGGTTTCGCGGGCTGTTACAATGTTGGACCGGATGAGACGGATTGCTATACGACGGGGGAGATCGTGGAGTTGTTTTGTGAGAAATGGAGGCAGAGTACCGGGCAGAAGGCAACCTGGCGCAGCGAGTATGACGGTGGCCCCCACGAAGCCAATTTCCTGAAGCTGGATTGCTCCAGGATCAAAAGGACATTCGGTTGGAAGCCGGTGTGGAGTGTCGAGACGGCAATGGAGAAGATTGTGGAGTGGACGGTCGCATATCGTGACGGGGAGGATATTGCAGAGACGATGGACAGACAGATTCGGGAATTTCTGTGCTGTGGAGTGTAAAGGATATCGCAGCGTACCGGTATAACCACGGTGATTATTATAGATTATACCGGAGGAAGGCGGACAGGTTTGATGAGAACAGAATACTGTGATAAGCTGAGATCCGGCTGAGTGCAGTGCAGCCGTTTCAGTGTGCCGTCAGGGCAAAAGCAGTGTTGAGATGGAGTAGAATGATGGAAGAAAAGAGAAGTAAGATTGGGGAAAAGGGTATTTATACGCTTGTACAGCGGCTATGGCGGGAGAAAGCGCTGATACTTTTTCTGGTAGCAACAGCTTTCTTAATGCTGTTCAGCATTATCTGGGTATATCATACCAAAGTATTGAATGCCCCCAAGGTATACTCTGACGGGTTTGGGTATTATGTATATCTGCCGGCATTGATCTACGGCGATTTTACCTTTGGGTTCGTGGAAGGCTGGGAGCATCCGCTGAAACTTATTCCGGCCGCCGGCGGGCTGGTCAATAAATATCCGGTGGGGGTTGCGGTCATGGAGAGCCCGTTCTTTCTGGCGGCACATCTGCTCTCGCTTTTGCGGGATGCCCTGACAGGGAGTGTTACGGCCACCGGCTATACCAATCTGTACCAGTACATGGTGCTGTTTGGCGGCGTCTGTTATTGGATAGCGGGGACGGTTCTGCTCTACCTGCTGTTGAAGAAATACCTTGGGTTTTCCGGCAGGGTAGCTTTGCTTACCTGTATCGTGATCACGTATGGAACGAATCTGTTCCATTACGCGTCCTATGATGCATGTTTTTCCCATGTATATTCTTATTTTCTGTTTAATCTGTTTCTCTATTATCTGTGCTGGTACGAGGAGCGGGATGTTGAGAACAGGAACAGGCTGTGGCAGACGTGTATATTCGGATTTTTGGCGGGCCTGATCTTTATGTGTCGGAATACGAATATTCTGTTTGTACTGACTTATGTATTTTACGGAGTTAAGGACTGGAAAACATGGAAGGCGAGGATGGTCAGGATCCTGATGCCGGCGAGGGCGGTTCCGATCCTTTTAACGGGGTGTGTGACAATTTTTCCGCAGCTGCTTTACTGGCATACGGCTACCGGGCACTGGTTTGCTTATTCCTACGGGGATGAACCTTTTTACTGGCTGGCTCCACAGCTTGGAAACTTCCTGTTCAGTGTGCGTAAAGGATTATTTTTCTGGAGTCCGGTTCTTCTTCTTGCATTGGTTGGCATGGTGACTGCCTGTAAGGCGAAAGAGAAATTATATACGGGGCTGGTCATTTTCTTTGTTCTGATCGTGTATGTTTCCAGTGCGTGGTGGTCATGGTATTATGGCGGCTCCTTTGGACAGCGTGTGGCAGTGGACTTTATGTGCCTGTTTGCGGTCTTTATTGCTGTTTTGCTGGACAGACTGGAACGGGAGAAAAAGCGGGAAGGCAGGAAGAGTATGGCAGGTCTGTTGTCCGGGGCGGTGTTTGTATATTGTGGGCTTTGTATTGTGTGGAATCTGATCTGCATGGCGGCCTATTGGTATCGTGTACTTCCTTCGGATAAGGCAGACTGGAATACGATCAAGGATATTGTTGGGATGTTACTGTGAAAGTCTCTGACTTTCACAACGTGGATGGCCATGCGGCCCGCCCGACGGCAGGCTAAGCATGATGTAAGTTTACCATGAAAGTCTCTGACTTTCACAGCATGGATGGCCAGGCGGCCCGCCATGCGGCAGGCTGAGCATGATGGTGGTTTACTGTGATGGTGCGGTCACGAACAGCGCAGCAGATGCGCAGTTCTGAGTGCCGGTTATTTCTATAGATGGAACAGAGATGATGTGGTTGATGCATTTCTGTTCCGTTTTTTTTATATTTGTCCATATATTTCTACTGGATATATTAAAAAAACATGATATTATGTTATAAAACAGGTAGACATAACATGGGAGCTGGTTTTTAGGAGAGACCGGCCTGTTTCATTGTGTGGAAAGGAATGATTTGAGGATGAAACGATCTGTAGTTCAAAAACATAAATGGTGGATTTACTTTCTGTGTTTTGCATTGTGCATGGAGAGCGTTACGGTACCGGTATGGGCAGCAGAAACCGCGATGGAAATGTCGTCTGATTCCGGGGACGATAGTGACGGTAGTTCTGAACCCGGTGCAGATACTGTTTCAGGGAACGAACTGCCGCCTGCATTGGAAGAAGATGCCGATGATGTGGAAACAGATGCAGAAGAAGGTACTGACGATTCGGAAGCGGATGCAGAAGAAGGTACTGACGATTCGGAAGCGGATGTAGAAGAAGGTGCTGACGATTCAGAGACAGATGCAGAAGAAGGTACTGACGATGAGGAAACGAATATAGAAGAAGATGTCGATGATACTGTTTCGTCTGTTTCCGGGAATACGCTTTCGTCTGTCTCGGAGAATGATATCCGGTCTGTCTCCGAGAACAGTCTGGATGCCGTTTCTGCTAATCAGCAGGCCATGATGCGGGAAGCTGCAGAGGCATTCGCCCGTCTTCTCGCGGAAAAGGATTTGATGGCGCTTCTTTATCATGCGGACAGCTATGAGGCAAGGCGTGAAGCAGACCCGGACAGTGAGAAGGTGGCGGTGCTGCAGAGCGGGCAGACATTATATATCAGGGGAATTGAGATCACAGAGGAGGATGTCTGGTATGAAGTGCAGTTTTTTCTGAATGGAGCGGAGGGCACGGGTTATGTGCAGAATTATTATCTGGCATATTCCGATGAGGACTGGACCTTCTGGGAGGAGAAGTATCTGGTTCCAATTCTGAGCGTAGGAGATGGTTACGGATTTACCGCTTATGGGATGGCGTCTTGTTCGATGATGCCGTATGCCGTAGACACGTCAGACATCAACGCCTTTCCGGGGACTTACCAGAGTGCGCTTCGAAGCCTGAAGGAGGTGCATCCGAACTGGACTTTCGTACCGATGAAGACAGGACTGGATTTCCAGACGGCTGTGACAAATGAGATGGGAGATAAAAGTCTGATTCAAAATACGACGGGGAACGCTTCCAAGGGCTGGGTTGGCGCAGCGTGTCCCAGCGAGAGCGGATGGTATTACGCCACGAAGCCGGCAGTGGCTTATCATATGGATCCGCGCAATTTTCTGACGGAAAATTACATTTTCCAGTTTGAGCAGCTGACATTTAACGGTTCCTATCATACCCAGGCGGCGGTGCAGAGTTTCTTAAACGGAACTTTTATGAAGGGTATTCTTCCGGACGATACCGCTAAGCGCACGTACGCGCAGGCGTTTTTTGAGATTGGTAAGAATCGTAAGCTGAGTCCGATCCATCTTGCATCCCGCGTGTATCAGGAGCAGGGGAAGGGGAATTCCGGACTGATCTCCGGAACCTATCCGGGATATGAAGGATACTATAACTTTTTTAATGTAGGAGTCAACGGGGCTTCCGAAGCGGAGAAGATTGTGAAGGGACTGACCTATGCCCGAAAGCAGGGCTGGGACACCCGTTATAAATCACTGGAGGGCGGAGCGACCACCATCGGCAATAACTACATTCTGAAATATCAGGATACCATTTATCTGGAGAAGTTCAATGTTGACAGAAACAGTCCGTATGGTATTTACAACCACCAGTATATGCAGAATATCCAGGCCCCCGGCAGCGAATCAATCAGTACGAGGAGGATGTACGCCAACGCAGGGTCTCTTAATTCCGCCTTTGTATTCAAGATACCCGTTTACGACAACATGTCGGACGAGCAGTATTATCCGGTACTCACTCTGAATAAGACCAGTATGACGCTGGATGTGAACAAGGAAGCAGACTGTGAGGAAGGGCAGCAGCTGAAGTTGTATGCGGATGGCGTGGAAGTGAATCCGGCCAGTGCATCCTGGAAGAGCAGTGACCCGTCTGTCGCAACTGTCGAGAACGGTCTGGTGAAGATTGCTGATCCTGCGAAAAGGAAAACGGGAGAAGCCGTCATTACGGCGTCCTGGCAGGAAGTGGAGGCAGTCTGTAAAGTTAAGGTAGTGATCTCCCTGACAGAAATTACGCTGGATAAGACGGAGATCAAAATGAGAAGACCCGATACGGTGGTGACGGACACCACCGGTTTAAGCCCGTCAGAGTTGGAAGAAAATGTGGCGTCTGCCCGGCTTCAGGTGACTTATATTCCGGACGATACGACGGCGGACAGGACCATTACATGGACATCTTCCAATACTAAGGTGGCGAAAGTCCAGGCGGATCCGGAGGATTCCTCCAGAGCAGTAGTAAATGCAACCGGCAAGGGCGAGGCGGTCATTACCGCGAAAGCATCCAAAGCAGGCGGCAATCCGGTCAAAACGGCGGTTTGTCAGGTCAGGGTGAGTGCGCCGATTTACAGAATAGAATTGACGAATCCAAATGCCACCGATACGGACACTGTAGACAGGACCTCTCTGTTGATGGGACAGAGCGTCAATCTCGCGGCGGAGTATTGGCCCAAGGATACGACTTCTGATACCCAGATCACATGGAGCAGCTCCAATGAGGAGGTCGTCACGGTGACGGATGGCAGAGTGTATGCCAAAGGCCGGGGGACGGCGGTGGTCACCGCCGGAGTGGCAGGCTGCGAGAAAGGGTATACGGCGCAGCATACGGTGGAAGTGGAATCAGGCAGTGTGACTTTCATGAAAAATGACGGCAAGACCGTGCTCAAGCAGCAGGATGTGCTGTACGGTACAACGTTGCCGAAGGAAGAGTTTCCGGTGGAAGAAGGCGTGGAGGGAAGTCTTTTCATCGGCTGGTATACGGGGGAGAACGGCACCGGCCGACGTTTTGACGAGACTACCGTAATCTATCGGCAGAATCTCATATTGTACCCATATTATGAAGAACAGGGAAAGGGATTTTATGTGTTGCCGGTGGGGGATCAGATTTACACCGGCAGTGCGATCAAGCCCGCCATACAGGTATATGACAGCGTGGCCTATAATGACGGAAACGGGGAACTGATCGAACTTGTGTACAACAAGGACTATACGGTCTCCTATAAAAACAATAAGAAAGTCAATCTGGAAGGACAGGCAGCGCCGCAGATCACGGTCAAGGGCAAAGGTAATTATAGAGGAACGGAAACGATTTCGTTCAATATAGTTCCCAAAGCCCTGACAGATACGGATATCGTGGCGGACAATATTACTGCAGCCTACAACGGCAGAACGATCAAGAGCGCACCGACGGTCTGGCGGGGCGGAAAGAAACTGAAAAAGAACACGGATTATACGGTCACCTATCCGCAGACAGGAGCCGGAGCCTATCAGACGGCCGGAACGTATCCGATCGTGATTACGGGGAAAGGCGGCTACAGCGGCAGGATCACGGTCTACGAGACGATCACGCGGGACGTGTTGATGAGTAAGGTCAGTGTAGCCGGAATTCCCAGGCAGACCTATCGCAGTGAGCTGGTGGATAAGGAGCAGGGAATCGGTATTATGCCGGACAACCTGCAGGTAACCTACAGGAAAAAACCGCTTACCGTAAGTACAGACGGTGGGATGACAGGAGATTATACGGTATCCTATCAAAATAATATGGCGGTGGGAACGGCTACAGTGACGATCACGGCAGTGGCGGGAAGTGGCTTTACGGGAAGCAAAAGTGTTGCGTATAAGATTGTCGGGACTTCCATCGCCAATGCAAAAGTGGAAGGTCTGGAGGCGAGGGAGTACACGGGAGACGAAGAGGACGTCAAGCAGACGGAAAATCTTGCGTCCGGCCGATGCAGACTGCTCCTTGACGATCAGGTGCTGACAGAGAGTACGGATGGTGGGGTGACGGGAGATTACGTAGTATCTTATGCCAATCTTTCCAGGGCAGGCACGGCGAAGATTATCTTCCAGGGTGTCAATGAATATACGGGCCAGCTCAAGAAAAGTTATAAAATAACGGGCTGCCAGATCAATACGCCGGAAGGCGGAGTGAATCCGGCCATTTCCCTGCAGTATTATACGCAGGATGCCCCGGATCAGCTGTATGAGATCACTGATCTGTCGCAGATTACGACGCCTTATGTGAAGGGCGGCAGCAGGCCGGCAGTGGTTCTGCGATATAATGGAATCGAGCTTGTACAGGGGAAAGACTTTACGGTCAGATATACGAATAATAAGGCAGTCACGCAGGGAGAACCGGGCGGGCAGGATGAGAATGGCACTTCCGGACAGGTTTCGGGGAAAATTCCGGGGAAAATTCCCCATATTACGGTGACCGGCAAGGGGAATTTCAAAGGCAGCATCGCCGGGACATTTACGATCACGGATGGGAGGATGGCGCAGGATAACGGCAAGCTGACAATGACGGTCAGGGATGTGGTATTTCGGAACAAAGAGAATGCTTATAAGACATCCGTGACCCTGACGGATTGTGACGGTAAGAAGCTGGCGGCAGGCAAAGATTATGAAAGAAATCCTGCATACACTTACGCAGAAGATGCATATGTCGAGGTGAAGAATAGTGCGGCGGATGGCAAAGCCAGGGCAGAGACGGGCATGGAGGAAGATGACAGAGATGTCATATTGAAGGCTGCCGGTTCACCGGTGGAGGCAGGTGATATTCCACAGGCGGGAACATCCATTCGTGTTACGGTACGGGGGACGGGATCTTATGCAGGGGACAAAACGGCGGAGATGTCTGCGGTGTACAGAATTGTGAGAGCGGATATTTCCAAGGCGAAGGTGACGGTCCGGGCGAAAGAATATCTCAACGGGCAGCCGGTGATTCTGACAGAGGAGGATCTGCGGATTACGGCATCCGGCAGTCAGGAGCCTCTGCAATACGGTACGGATTATACGATTGACAGCAGCACTTACAGGAAGAATCAGAACAAGGGGAAGGCTGCTGTAACGATTCGCGGCCTTGGCAATTATGGCGGCGAGAGGAAGGTTACTTATACAATAGGAGCCAAGCTGCTGGTATGGTGGAAAAATCTTTTTTAAAAAATTAATTTTTCCTTAAAACCCTATATCTTGTAGAACAGACGCTTGTGTCATACAATCAGAAATGTTATACTGATTTAGATTATAGTTAACGATATTGGAAATTTCGCTTTCGGTTCCTGCAAAAGCTTTCGTTATGCGGCTTTGGCAGGAACCGGAAGCAGAAATTTGTTATGTCGTTTACTTAGGTATAATATAGAATACGTTTAACTATTAAGAATTGAGATACGGTAAAGAGAAAGGAAAGAGAATGAAGAGACGTAGGATACTTGCATTACTGTTGGCGCTCAGCATTTCGATGAGCATGAATGGGCTGACGGTTCTGGCGGCATCGCCTGATCCGGCGGTTATTCCGGCTACGGCGGCGGAAGATGAACCGGCCGGTGATGAGAAGGAAGACAGCGCAGGAGGCCAGAAAGCAGGAACGTCCGGAGAATCAACAAAAGATGCCGGCAACCATGGAGAGACCGCGGAGGAGCAGTCTGACTCAGATCCGTCTGATGTGGCGAATCCGGAAGAAACAGATTCTGACCAGCCGGAGGAGACGGAGCCGGGTGAAGAGGATACAAAGCAGCCTGATGAGGTGACCTCGGAGGAAGGCAATGGAGATCAGTCCGGGGAGGTGTCACCGGAGGAAGGCGATGGAGATCAGGCCGGGGAGATGCCGCCGGAGGAAAGCAATGGAGATCAGTCCGGAGAGGTGTCACCGGAGGAAGGCGGTGGGGATCAGTCCGGAGAGGTGCCGCCGGAGGAAGGCGATGATGAACAGCCGGCGGAAGATGAGACGGATGAGGAGGATTCCGACGGGGAAGAGAATCCGGATGAAAGTGACATAGATGTCAGTGTGTCAGACAATACACTGGGTGCAGACAGTGAAGATCAGAAAGACGAGAGTGAAGAGCTTACCGGGAAAGCAGAGCAGACAGTCAAAATGATGACCTTCACTGACGATACGGGTATGCGGATCACCTACAACGCCAATGAGGAGTACAACCTTATCGTAACGGACGGCGTTCTGGAAGGAATCGTTTATGAGGATGGCAGTGCGGTAAAGGGTGTAGTGGTCATACCGGAAGGCAAGGGGATCACGGCGATCGGCACTGCATTTAAAGGCAATGAGGACATTACCTATGTTAAGTTACCGAGGGGCGTAATTTCTGTTCAGGATAATGCATTTAATAATTGTTATAATCTGCAGGGAATTTATCTGCCAGGTGAATTGCAGACAATTGGAAACAGTGCATTTTATCGCTGTACAGGTCTGTTAAAAGTTGCTGTTCCCAAACGGGTGACCTCCATAGGTAATGCGGCTTTTTATGGAAGTGATAAATTATTTATGATTTACATGCAGGAAGCAGCTGACAGCGGACTCGTTTCGATCGGGGATGAGGCGTTTTACCAGTGTCGGGCATTGGAGTATTTCTGCTCCGACAAGGGATTTGTCATTCCGGGGAATCTGGAGGCAATTGGTGCATCTGCTTTCTATGACTGTAGAGCAATTAAAGAGATAGAATTCAGGGAAAGTATTCAGACGTTGGGAGAGGGTGCATTTCAGTATTGTAATATGCTGAAATCGGTCATACTGTCCGGCAGCATAAAAGTAATACCAAAGAATGCCTTTGCAGGATGTAACAAGCTGGTCAATCTGGAATTTAAGCGGGGGAACGAGACCATCGGGGAGGCTGCTTTTGAAGGCTGTATGCAATTAGGCGGCCTGTTGATTCCGGGGACGGTCAGAACAATTGCCAGTTATGCATTTAAGGGTTGTACGGGATTGGTGAGAGTGGAAGTCCTGAATTCAGAGGTGGTTTATGGGGATAGTGTATTCCCGAATCAGAGTTCGCTGACCCTGATCGGAAGTGAGGATTCCAGTACAGAGCGGTATACGATTGGTAAGAATATTAAGTTTGTCAAGAATAATGCGGATCCGGATACTGTTTTCTATAAGTATGATATATCTTGTTTGGGGGATGGCAATGGTACATTGATGATCAAAGATGCTGATGGGCAGGATCCCAATACGCTGAACAAGAAACAGGGTGTTAAAGCCAGAACAAAATTATATGTCTATGTGAAAGCGAATGAAGGAAGCAAACTGGTTCAGAACAGTATTAAATGCAATGGCGTGCCGGTGTTGGAGGAGACAGGAGCGGAAGGAACGGCGTCCAGACTTTATTTTGAAATGCCGATCGGCGGCGCGCGTATTACGGCAGAGTTTGAGAATACTGCATCCAGCAATAAAACATCGGGACAGGAAAAGGATGTAAAGATTGAGATATCTAACGGTGAGGTCAGAACGGACAGTCAGGGTGATGTGATACAGGTGAAATTGAAAGCCGGACAGTATTCCAGAATGTTTCTGACAGATAAGCAGGAGGATAATAAAGCAATTCCCAGTTCCAAGATCACTTATAAATCCAGTAATACGGCAGTGGCTACAATAAAAAATGACGGTACGATCCACGCACTGAAAAAGGGATATACGGAGATTACCGCCAGGGTAATGGGTGGCGATGATAATGTATTTACCAAGTCTGTTCGTGTGGATGTTGTTACTTCCGGCGTGGAGAAATTGAAGCTTACACCGGAGAGATATGATGTTTCGGCAGTGCAGATCGTGACCAGTTCCGCAGGTGAGTTGCAGACTGCTGTTGTTGACAAGAAGAAATGGAATGGGAAGGAACTTCAATTTGAGTTGAGGGCGACGGCGTATGATGCGGACGATGAGAGCGTATCAGTGGCGTTGAAATGGTCAAGCAGTGACGCCAAAGTGGCAAAGCTGGCCAGTACGGCAACGACAGTAGGAAACCCGGTTAACATCGTCAGCATTCCTCAGGATACGAGTGGCGAGGCTACGATTCGGGTGACTGCGACTAACGCAGATAAAAAGACGATCACACAGAAATTTGTTGTCAGAGTGATTGATCAGACGCCAAGACTGGTATCAAACAAACTTACGGTGAATCCGAATCATGCGGACGGGACCGTCCTGCAGATCGTCAGTGCCTATGGCAGACAGATCGATAAGGACAGAGTAAGGCTGGTTAAGTATGACGAGGATGGGAATAAAGTAACCAGCAGAGAATTTGACTATACCTATTCGGCGGGAGAGAGCAATGACACGGTTGCCTCTTTTCGACTGACAACTCCATACCAGGATATGGAGAATAAGGATTATAAGCTGTTTGTAGAGATAAACGGCGGAGAAGAATATCCACTGCTTCCGCTGACTGTTACGGTGAAGACATCCAAGCCGAAAGCGAAGATCGCATTTCAGAAGAAGCAGCCGAAGAAAAATATCTTCTATGCGGATGACGGGACTGAGTTTGTAGTAAACGTATCCAATCTGGGGAAAGCAGCGGTATCTGATTTCGAGTTACAGCCGCTTGACAAAGACAATGCGGATGACAGGAAATTTCAGGAGAACTTCGACGTAGAGTATGTTGACAAGGCTACCTGTATTATCCGGCAGCAGGTCGATCAGTTGAAGTCAGCTGAAAAGGGAAAAAACAAGGGAAAACCTGTGGTGTGCGGATATCTGCGCCTGTATTTTGAAGGGTACAGGGAGGAGATTTATCAGGATATCAAGATCACGCTTCCTACAGAGCGGAAAGCTCCTTCCTTTAAATTGAGCAGGACGACGGATACTTTCAGGACAAGAGGAGAGTCTCAGGAAATAGAGCTGCAGCTGTTGGACAAAAAGAAAAACCCGGCCGATCTGTCCGACGGCGGTTATGAATTGTCGGTTTTCAGAGAAGACGAAGACGGGCGTCCTTTGATAGAAGAGGATCAGTTTAATGTTGATGACGAGGGAAGATTTGTCATGACATTACAGGAGGGGTTATCCAAAGGAGGCAAAGTCAGGCTTAGACTGGAGAATAAATCGTTATGGGCGACAGGGGAGAAAGTAGATTTGACCTACACGGTAAAGCTGTCGAAGGCCACGCCGGTGATCAGTCTGAGCGAGGGACCTGCATCTGCGGTCAGCTTGAAGAATTCAACGGTCACGATCAATCCTAATTATCCGGAACAAACAGTTGAGTTTGGCCTGAAAGCAAATCAGAAAGGAGTTGTGATCGCGGACGATCAGGAGTTTAAAGAGAAATCAACAAAGAAGACGCAGGCTGAATATGCGAAATTGAAAGTGGAATATACAGGCGGCGTCGGTTCGGTTACGGTTGAGGGAGAGGATATCAAAGACGGAACGTATACATATGTCTGTGATAAGGCGCGATATATATTCATGGACAATGAAGAAGCGGCCAATAAGGTGACGCTGAAGGTTAAGATCAAGAAAGGAGTTCCGTCTGTTACGGTGAAGGGCAGTATCTCGTTGAATAATGAGGCGCAGACAGAAGACAACAGTTTTGTGGAGAAGAGCGAGGTCACTTTGACGACAAAGAATCTTCCGGAGGGGTATGAGTTTGATGCCGGTTCCACGACGTTTGAATGTACAACGAAGGATAAGGAAGGCTATGAGGAGCGTTTTGATTGGGAACTGGTAGACCGACAGGTGGGAGAGGACGGAAAAGTGACAGAAGCGAAGTTGATTGTTTCTCTGAATGAGTACTGCAAAAATGGAACCTATAAGTTCCGGATGACACCTGTTTTCAGTGGAAGCGGCGGACAGCTGGAGGCAAAGAAGGTTACAGTTACCGTGAAGATCCACGATGGGGAACCGAATGTAACACTGTCGGCAAAAGGTAAGCTGAATCTGCTTGACAGGGAGAGTACGCAGACGGCAACCAACAGTATTGTATATACGCCGTCCCTGAAAAACATAAAAGATAAGGTGATTGACGCAAAAGTATATGATTATGGTGGCGGCCGGCTGCCAAATTATGATGATATGGAAAGTGAAGACTTCGAGGCACATGTGCTGACAGACGGAAAGGTTTATGTTCGACCAAAAGAGGATGCGGAGCTTAAGAATAATACGACATATAAAGTATTTATCTGGGTTGAACTGGAAAATTACAAATTCCGGGAATACGTTGGCGGCGGTGGAGGGTTAATGATCGAAAAGCCATTTAGTATCAAAACCGCTCAGATTCTGCCGAAAGTCACCACCGACAAGAGCACTGTGAATCTGTATCTTTCCAATAAGGAGTACGTGGCCACCTTCGTCGTTGAAAAGAAGGATGCGAAGGCCATCGGTAACGTGGAATCCATAGCCTTTGGTGAGAAAGATACCAATGCACAGGAATCCTTCGTGACGACAATGGACGAGAATACCGGAAAGAATACCGTTATCGAATCAGAGCAGTTAAGCGACGGGTCATTGGAGGTCAAACTGAAATTGAGAGATACGGTGCATTACGGATGTAATACGACCAATAAACTCACGATGTATGTAAGATTTGAGGGACAGGGTACGAATACACCGGGCACGGCAATCACCATGAATGTGAAGATCAACAAGTAAATAAGAGTATCAACAGCAGCGGCCGGTATTGTGGCAGCTGCTGTTTTATGTCCGCATTTACGTCTGACATGAAGCGATTTGGGATGTCCGGATTGCATATTCTACTAAAATAAGGTAGAATGATACTGTTCTGCCGCACTGTGGCGGAGGTTTTTCTAACGCGATGCATAATAAGCTGTTTTCCAATGTATCATAATGTTTGCAGAAAGTGGCATGACAATGTGGAAAGTTTCTTTGTTGGTTACAACGTACAATGTGAGAGAGAATTTAAAGATTACGCTGTCTTCCATCGAACAGCAGGATTATCCGAATCTTGAGGTGATTATGGTGGACGGGCAGTCGAAAGACGGCACGCTGGAAGTGATTCGGGAATTTGCCGGCCGGCATGAAGGGCCGGAGACATCCTGCATGGTGCGCTGGATTTCGGAGCCGGATGACGGACTCTATGATGCCATGAACAAGGCCTTTAAAATGTGCAGCGGGGATATCGTGGCGGTGTGCAATGACAGATTGTGTAAGCCGGATGCGGTGTCGAAGCTGGTGCGGGCGATCAGGCAGGGCGGCGCGGGCTGTATAGGAGCGCATGCCGACCTTGTCTATGTGGACGGTGAACGTGTTGTCAGGACGTGGCATATGGGAGAGGGGAGCCTGCGGGACGGCTGGCTGCCGGGACACCCGACCATGTTCCTGAAGCGGGAGATTTATGAGCGGTATGGTGTTTATGACACATCTTATAAATGCGCTGCGGATTATGAATTCATGGTGCGTTTCCTGAAAGATGAGAGTAATCGTCTGGCTTATGTGCCGGAAGTGCTGGTCGCCATGTTCTATGGTGGGATCAGCAATGCCGGGCTGCGTAATTATATGGTCTCTTTCTGGGAAGGGTGCCTCGGTTTAAAGCGCAATGGTGTGCGGCATCCGATTTTGATCAGTCTAAAGAGAACGCTGCTTGTGCTCAGGCAGTTTTGACTTTCGACGCACAGCGGGAGTGGTGCGGGAAGCAGGTGTCTGAACTGAGCGAAAGGAAAAGAAGTTGAAATGGGTAAATGCGATAAGATTCGTAAGTTTATATATCCGGCCGCGAATACGGCCATTCGTATTCTGCTGCTGGTGATCACGGCAGGACTGTATCTGCAGAGTATGTTCAGCACCAGTTTCATCGGCTGGATCGAGGGGGAAGACGGGGGCCGGCAGGAGAGAACATTGAATATTGCGGATTATCCGTGGAAACATCTGCTTGTGTTTGTGCTGTTTACTCTGTTGGGGGTCGTATTGTATCGTGTATATGCAGCTTTTGTTAAATACAGACAAAAGGGTGACACGGCGCAGACATTCACAGAGCCGGAGGGCAGGATCTGTGCCGGAAGCGGCAGGCAGCATGTGTTGTGGATCTTAAGTGTCGTGGTGCTGTTGATGGGAACGATCTGGGTGCTGGCGACGCAGCTTGTGCCGGGGTCTGATCCGGCAAAGGTGTTTGCCATTGCCATGCAGTGGCGACGGGGAGATTTCTCATCCTATGCGGAAGGCGGTTATCTGTTCCGCTATCCTTTTCAGGCGGGTATTATCCTGTTCTATTATCTATTGTCATTTCTGTTCGGTGTTGACAACTATATTGGACCGCAGTTTGTCAATGTGCTTGCGCTGGCGGCCATCTATGTACTGCTGGCGAAACTGTCAGGACTGTTCTGGAAGAAGGACAGGGCGCTTCCGGCCATCGTGTATGCTGCGCTGATCCTTTGGGTGCCCTTATCCTTCTATGTAACCTATTTGTATGGCATTCTTCCGGGAATGGCTCTGTCCCTGGAGGCGGTATACTGTGCAGCCAGGTATATCGACACCGGGAAATACCGGTATATTCTGCCCGCGTGCATCTGCATGGGACTGGCGACGGTGATTAAGATGAATTGTCTGATCTACATGATCGCCATAGTCTGTTTTCTGTTCTACGATGCGGTTGAGTCTGTGTTTGCAGGGATTGGCGCTCATTCAGACAGGAAAGCGGAAAATGGTCTGAAGCGTTTCGACGCTGGAAAATCCTGGAAAAGGTGTCTGGTATCCCTTTCAATGATCGTGCTTATGGGACTGAGTGTGGCCGGGTGTAACAGGGTGTCCGAACGCTGGGTGGAACATCTGTCGGGATATAAGGCGGGGGACGGGGAGGCGATGCTTTCCTGGGTTGTTATGGGGCTGCAGGAAACACCGTTGGGACCGGGAGGTTACAGCGGCTATATTGCAGAGATCTTTCTGCGATATGAGTATGATACGGAGAAGATCAAGGCGGCGTCGGCGGCGGATATCAAGAAGATTGTGACAAGAATGTCAGAAAATATACTGGATGACGGTGTGACTTTTTTTGCACGCAAGAATGCTTTTCAGTGGAACGATCCCACCTTTATCAGTCTGGACCGGACTCGCGGAAGGATGCCGGCAACGGAGGTACCGGCGTTTGCAGTCAGTTTGATCGAAGGCCGGGGCAGTGTGGTACTCTCGGTCATTCTGAATTATGCGCAGACGCTGCTGCTTTTGGGAGCACTGCTGTATGTGTTGTTTCACTGGAGCAGCAGAAATCTTTATGAGCTGATGGGAGCGGTGGTTTTTCTGGGCGGCTATCTGTTTCATTTTGTATGGGAATCCAGTGCTTCCTACACCATTCCGTACTTCGTTGTTCTGATTCCCTATGCGGTCAAAGGGCTGGCAGACTGGATCAGATATGCGGTCAGGGTGCCGTCTTATGTAAGGCAGTACAGGAATGATAAGACGGGAATTGTGGCCGTCATGCGGCGCGGCAGAGTGCTGGTGGGCTGTGGTGCTGCCGGGCTGGTGCTTCTGGCTTTGTTTGGCAGGACGAATCTTTTCCGGAATACGATCGCTCTGAATGACGGAGAAACCGCGTACCGGCAGTTCTACCATGAGGATGGCGATGTCGGCTATCTGGAAAACAGGGCGGCACAGGCTGATATGGCAGGAATCTCAGACGGCTGCTATTATCTGTCGCCATACATGGATCGTCAGACAGCCGTAGTGGAAGAGGAAGGAAAAGTGACGACGGTGTCACTCGCGACGGCGCCATCAGAACTGACAGACGCGTCAGAGACGGTGAAAGGAGCGCGGCATGTGCAGGACATGGCACATAAGATCCTGTTGAATAACAGGAAAGCGTCCGATTCGGAGGCGGCCGGGATCAGTATGCGGTTTCGCAGCAATGAGCAGGTGCTGGCGGTCAGGATGGAGAATGGCGTGACGGAGCTGGACATTTATCTGGATGACGGTATGAATATGTTTTATGAGCCGGGAGGAGATGTTTTCTATCAATGGAATTTCAGACCGGCGGAGGAAGGCGGTTATTATATTGTGATAAACGGTATGGCGCTGACCTGGAGAGGTGGGGAAGTGACGCTGGAGGAACTGGTCAGGAGTGAGGAGCAAAGATGGGTGCTGCAGTAAAAGAGAAGAAGGATATTGGCTACCGGGTTTTTCTGGCAGGGCTGGCGATCGTTCTGTTGGTACTGTCACGCTATGTCGTTAACGGAGAGCCGGTGGACGTCAGAAGTGATGAGGCGGAGATAACGACTGCGCTGCCGTTGTATGATGGGATCGAAATCCGGCAGCCGCTTCATATCACGGAGGAAATGAACTGGCGGCAGGGATATTACGCGCTTTTCTTTGCAGAGTGTGACAGGAACAGCATAGGTCAGCTCATCTGCACGCTGGAACAGGGGGCGGAGCCTGGCAGTGTAGAGATCGAGCTGCGGGAGATGGAACAGGGAGCGTGGCTGAGGCTTGGGGAGTCTGCCTTTGGGAAATTGGAAGGCGGAGAAGCCGTTCTGCATATTCGAACCAGGCATGTGGCCGAGGGAGAACTTGCGGTTGCAGCGGGGCCGGATTATTATGGATTCGGTGTTGTGGATTACAACGGTACGAGACAGGAAGTGACGCTGGCGCAGGCATATCACTATCATATTACGGGGATGGAATATGCGGTAAGGCTGCTGTGTTTCGGTGTGGTGGCATTGTGTATGGCCGGGCTGGCGCTGCTTATACCCGGCAGGAGAATCGGAGAGAGCAGGAAATGTCTCATCTCTTTCGGGATCATGACGGTGATGTTTATGGCGGTGCTCTATCTTTTGGACAGTTCCCTGTATCTGGAACCCACATACGCGGAAGCGGTGACGAACTTTCTGCAGTATGCGAGAGGTGAGCGGCTTGTAACAAATCTGCTGATGGCGGATGCGGGGTATCTTCCGCTTCTTCCACGTCTGATCACGTTATTTTATATAAAGGTGCTGCGGCTGCCGTCAGAGTATGCGCTGTATTTTATGCAGACGGTGGCATGTCTGCTCTGCAGCATGATCTGGGCCTTTTTTGTACTGCATCCCTTTCATGAATTCATGCGGCTATCCAACAGGATCCTCTGGTGTATGCTGGTGATGCTGTCATGCTTCTGCGAGGAGACGCTGTTTTTTACCAATCATGCCTATTGGGGAATCTACCTGCTGCTTCTCCTGCTGGTGGTGGATCTGGAACGATTTCCGGGCTGGATCTATACGGGGCTGCTGGGGATGAGTGCGCTGATCTGTTTATCGAAAGGCACATACGTGATCATGCTGCCGCTGATGATCCTGTATCTGGTCTTCTTTCGCAGAAGTGTTGGGAAACGTGACAGGATATTTGCCTTTGTGGTGGGGGCGGCCTCCTTACTGCAGCTTCTGTATTCTTTCGGCGGACAGGGGGACGGAGGCATTTGGATCGATACGGCGGCCGGAGAGGGCGGACAGCTGGGCCACTGGTTTCGGCTGGCGGGCAGAGTGTTTGTGGAGTTTGGTGCTTATCTTCTGGCTCCGGCGGGGAGAGCTGTGCAGCATATACCGGGACCGGTTTTTCTGTTGGGTCTGGCGGTATTTGTCTTTCTGACAGCGGGATTTACGGGAATGGTACTGTTGCCCTTGATAAAAGGGAAGGCTATAGACAGGCGGAGAGCGGCATTCTATACGGTGGTGATATTTCAACTGATGGTATCGGCTTTTTATCTCGTGACGGTCAAGCAGGTTCCGGCCGTCTGGAAGGATATGGGGCAGATCGGGTTTCAGCAGATGGGGCATAAGTATGAGATCTTTTCCAACATGGGATTCTATATGCTGCTGCTGACGGCGGGCGGTCTGTGCGGACAGAATAAGACGGGGGTGGAATTCAAGACGGCGGACGTGTATCAGAGGAGATGGCAGACCGGCTTTGTACGCGGACTTTTCGGACGGTATGGTGTTGTGGCGTTGTTGTGCGCATTCTGTGTGACGAATCCTGTCATGAGGCTGTCCGGCTGGGCGGATGCGGCGGTCTCGGACAGCCGGGTGTATGCGAAGGATATCAATACAGGATGGTGGGAATGCAGGGAGATGCTTGCGGAGAGTGCATTTTTCATTCCGGTACGGGCCGATCATTGGGGATACAGCAGTAATGTTACGGTATATCAGGTGGGAACGGATATTTACTTCGAGGAGGCTCCCTGTGTGAATCTGGAAGAGACGGCGGACGGCTATCACAGTATGTATACGCTGCCGAAAGGGGAACATGGACAGAAGGTGCTGGAGGTGATGATTGAGCGTCCGGCGCGGATCGATTTGTCGGTGTGCCGGGCGCAGCTGCTGGACGCGGAGGGCAGTATTCTTGCCGAGGCGGAGCAGATTGGCGGCGGCAGATATAAGAAGTGTCTGTTCCGCTTTGCGCAGCCGGCAGACGGAGCGGAGACGATACGGTTTGTGGATGGGAACGGACAAACCGTATATTATAAGGATTATATTGCGTGGGTCTGCGCATGGTAGGCAGACACTTTCGTGTCCCGGAAGCGTTATCGCCCGCGGGACACCTGCATTGCCTTACCTTGTTTTTACAGCAGCAGCCTGAACAGAAAGGGAAGCCGGTGCCGTATGCAGAGTGCGTAAAGCCGGTTGTGGAGTCCGGCGATGTCCCGGACCGGAACGGCCCGGAAGGCGTCCATGATGTACGGATTCCTGCATTCTGCAAGGAAGAGCTGTCTGAAATTGCCGGATTTTCGCCGTATTGTCTTAAATACGGGTGCAAAAGTTAACAGACTCTGATAGACAAAGAAATACTGCAGCTGCTTCTGTATGGAAGGAAAAGCAGCCGAATCGATAAACTGTTCGTAGGTTTCGAACATGGTATGGTTCTCGGACAACCGCTTTGTGTTCATCTGATGGCAGAGGGAACGTGGATTGCTTCGGTAGTAGTAGAAGGCTTCGTCACAGAAATATACACTGGAAGCTTCCAGCATACAGGGATAGGTGATCAGGCCGTCCTCTCCCACGATAATGCTGTTGGGAAGTCGGAACAGGTATTTCTCCAGGAGGTCGCGCCGAAACAGCTTGTTCCACAGGTTGGGGGCGACACCGAACACAAAATAAGTGCCAAAATAGATCATGTTGGGATAGACGGTTTCAGCCAACTGTTCTTTAGAGTAGAAACCTGCAGGAAAAGGAATGTTGCAGTCCTTTTGACTGCGTGGCATGACCGCCGTGAAATTGCAGTGGACGATGTCAGCGTCGGTTTCGCGGGCAGCAGTACACATTCGGCCGTACATGTCCGGGGAGACCCAGTCGTCGCTGTCTACGAAAGCGATGTACTGCCCGCGGCTTACACGGAAACCTTTCTGCCGGGTAGCGGTATGGCCGCAGTTGGCCTGATGGAAACAGCGGATTCTCGGATGCGCCGCTGCATATTGGTCACAGAGAACCGGGGAATCGTCTGTGGAGCCGTCATCGATCAGAATGATCTCATAATCTGTGAAGTTCTGTGCAAGAACACTGTCGAGACAGTAGGACAGATATTTGTCGGTGTTATAAACAGGTATGATGATGCTTAAAAAGGGTTTGTCAGCCATGGTTATTTCCTCTTTTCTATAGACGGGAGCTACTTGTCTTATTGTATCGTGTCCGGTAAAATTTAGCAAGCGCCGGATGCGTTACGGTTCGCGGCCTGATGCAGTTGGTTAAGCCGGACGTGCCTGTCGCTTTATGTTTCTTCTTCGGAAGTAAATCGTAATTGCAAAGCAGTAATCATAACAGGAAAGGGTTTGGGAATAGTATTGAAGATTGTATTTATAATTCCGAATATGACGGGCGGTGGTACGGAACGGGTCATCTCTCTTTTGTCGGATGAATATGTGCGTCGAGGCCATGAAGTGGCCATCATGCAGTTTGCAGGGTATGAACATGCCTATGAATTGAACAGGCAGGTGGAAGATTTCAGTGTTGCACCCCGGTCAAAGGGAAACCCGTTTATCATGCTGCGAAAGTTGATCAACATGCGGCGGTATTTCAGGAAAAACCCCGACTGCCGGATCTTTGCATTCTGCGTCATGGGAGCGGTCTATGCGGCGGCGACTACATGGGGGATGAAGCGATATCTGCTGGTGGCGGAGCGCAACAGCCCGGACAGCTGCAACATTAAGAAGCTGCGGAACTGGGCATATAGACGAGCAGACAGAATCACCTTCCAGACGGAGGACGGGATCGGTTATTTTCCGCAGGATATAGCAGCGAAAGCAGTGGTAATCCCCAATCCGGTGGATGCTTCCGTGCCGGAGAGATATGTGGGTCAAAGGAACAAAAGCGTCGTCACGGTGGGAAGACTGCATAAGCAGAAGAACCATGCGCTGCTGCTGAATGCTTTTGCAGATTTTTCCGCGGAGTTTCCCGATTATGTACTGCACGTATACGGGCAGGGAGAGCTGGAAGAGACACTCAAGAGGCAGGCGGAGGCACTGCGGATAGCGGATCGGGTGGTATGGCATGGTTTCTGTGAGAATGTCAGGGAACAGATCAGAGATGCAGGCATGTTCGTTCTGTCCTCCGATTTCGAGGGAATCTCCAATTCCATGCTGGAGGCGCTGGCCATGGGCATTCCGACAGTTTCTACGGACTGTCCCATCGGCGGCGCGAGAATCTACATGGAAGATTCGGTAAGCGGTCTGCTCGTCCCTACGGGAGACAGGCAGGCACTGGCCGGGGCCATGTGCAGGATCGCGTCGGATCCGGTGCTGACAGAGAGGTTGTCTGTGAATGCCGCCGGGATTCGGGAGAAATATTCGCTGGCCAGAATAGCGGAAGAATTTCTGAGGGCGGCAGACATTTAGACGGATTGGGTTCCTGCGGATGAGAAATGCGGAAGGGAAAGGATTACTGCTATGGGCGACGGGATTAAGGATCTCAAGGAGGATTTACGGAGAGAGGAGACAGCGGGCAGCATTACCATTATCACCCCCGCATACAACAGGGCCAAACTGCTGCCGCGGCTGTATGAGAGCTTACTGCACCAGAGTGTCCGGGACTTTGCGTGGCTTGTCGTAGACGACGGCAGCACTGATGATACGGAGCGCCTGATCCGGGAATACTGCGGGCAGGGCAGGATCAGGATTGCCTATGTGAAGCAGCCGAATGCAGGCAAGCACACGGCACTCAACCGGGGGATAGCCGGCATACGGTCGGAGCTGACTTTTATAGTGGACAGTGACGATTATCTGCCCGGGAATGCCGTCGAGATCATTCTTTCCTACCATCGGAAATATAAAGATACGCCGGGGATATGCGGCTACAGCTTCCTGCGCTGCCACCAGGACGGACGGGTCAACACGGCCCTGTTTCCGGAGAACGAGAAGATCTCCACTTATCTGGAAAGCAGGATCAACGGCGCCATCGGCGGCGACAAGGCGGAGGTTTTCTTCACCGATATTTTAAAGCGGTATCCGTTCCCGGTGTTTGCCGGGGAGAAGTATATGCCGGAGGATGTGGTGTGGATGCAGATGTCCGGCCCGTATCAGATGGTGCATATCAATGAGAATGTATATATCTGTGATTATCTGGAAGACGGACTCACCAGAACCGGACGCAGGATGAAGATACATTCGCCCAGGGGAATGGTGCTGCGCTCGGAAATCTATCTCAATAACAGGGATACCTGCTTTAAAGTCAAATGTAAGATGATGCTTCTCTATCTCATATACGGCCGGTTTGCGGGCTGCCGTGGAAAAGAGCTTTTCAGGCGGGTGCACGATAAGGGGCTGTGGATTGTCTGCCAGATACCGGCTTTGATGCTGTATCTGTCCTGGAAGAGGAAGTATGGTAAGGATATGTAAAGGGGGAGCCGTAGTACGGTTTTTTTATATCGCTATTATGGAAAGAATTTGGTATAATGGAAATGCTGGTAATACAAAGGAAAGAATTCAGGGAGTTCCGATGAGGATATGTATATTGACATAGCTTTTTGTTTTGACCATAATCTGATCAGGCAGGTGCAGGTGGCGGTGGCATCTTTGCTGGACTGTATTGTGACGGATCATGTTCATTACCATATCTACTGTATTTGTACGGAAGCAGCGTCACAGGTGGAAGGCAGGCTGCGGCAGATCGTGGAGCGGCGGGACGGAGAGTCCGTGCTTACCGTTAAAGTGGTGGATAATTTATATGAAAATGCCTATGAGGTCAGGGGGATTTCGACGGGAGCCTATCTGCGGCTGATGCTTCACAGACTGCTTCCCGATGTGGACAGAATCCTCTATGCGGATATTGACGTGCTGTTTCGGGAAGAACTGGCGAGACTGTGGGAAGTGGATCTGTCGGATCATATACTGGCTGCGGTGAAAGGTATGGTAAACTGTGCCGATAAGTGGGAGTGGAACAGCGACAGAGCTTACTGGCATTGTCTGGAAGATATGAAAGGCAACTATATTAATTCAGGTGTGCTCCTTTTGAATCTGGCACAGATACGCAGAAGGAATCTGGAAGAAGCGTGGAACCGGTGGGCGCAGGAGAAGCTGTATTATCAGGATCAGGATATTCTGAATCTCACCTGTAAAGGAGAGATCGTGTATCTTCCGCTGAAATATAACTGTTTTGCCTATATAGGGGAGGAAGATCACGCAACTCTGATCAGAGAGGGCATCTTTACAGAGGGAGAGTGCAGGGAGGCGGTGGAACATCCGGTGATCATTCATTATGCCGGGGACAAGCCGTGGAAGCGCTATGATACGAATCTGGGATATCTATGGTGGGATTATGTGAAGTCACAGCCTGATCTGAAAGATCTGTTTGATGAGACTGCCGCGAGGCGGAATCATGGACCGACTCTTAGGGAACGCGCGGTGCGGAAACTGAAAAGAATGGTGAAAAGAAGCACGGAAATAGAGTAAACAGGAAAGGGGCCAAAGCTGCCGGGAACGCGTGGCGGCGGATGGAGAAAGGGGCTTGAAGAGAGATGAAGATAGCGGTTGCAGGAACAGGATATGTGGGACTGGTGGCGGGTGTGTGTTTCGCGGAGAAGGGACATGAGGTCACCTGTGTGGATGTGGATGAGAAGAAGGTCAGGCTGATGGAGTCGGGTGTTTCTCCTATTTACGAGGAGGGACTGGAAGAGTTGATGCAGAAGAACAATGCCACCGGCAGACTGCACTATACGACGGATTTCCAGAGTGCCTACAGGGATGTGGATGCCATCTTTATAGGAGTGGGTACACCGGAGCGGCCGGATGGTTCCGCGAATCTGAGCTATATCGCCACCGTGTCCAGACAGATCGCTGAGTCCGTGGAACGGGACTGCCTGGTAGTTGTCAAATCTACCGTGCCCGTAGGAACCAACGATAAGGTAGAGCAGTTTATCAGAGATTTTCTTATAAGGGACGTTAAGATCGAGGTGGCTTCCAATCCGGAATTCCTGGCGCAGGGCTCGGCGGTACACGATACGCTGCATGCAGCGAGGATCATTATCGGTACGGAGAGCAGGGAAGCGGAGGAAGTCCTGAAGAAGATCTACGAACCGTTTGGACTGCCCATCGTATCGGTGAACAGGCGCTCGGCGGAGATGATCAAATATGCGTGCAATGATTTCCTGGCGCTCAAGATCTCCTACATGAATGATATCGCCAATCTGTGTGAACTGGTGGGTGCGGATATAGACGCCGTGGCGAAGGGGATGAGTTACGATGCAAGAATTGGCTCCCGTTTCCTGAATGCAGGTGTTGGGTATGGCGGAAGCTGTTTCCCGAAGGATACGAAGGCGCTTAAGTATCTGGCCAGACAGAACGGCTATAAACTGCGCACGGTGGAGGCGGCGGTGGATGTAAATGCGGAGCAGAAGACAAGGCTCTTCCATAAGGCGAGCAACCGGATGATCACTTTCCAGAATCTGAAGGTGGCAGTGCTGGGGCTTGCATTCAAGGCGGGGACGGATGACCTGCGTGAGGCGCCTTCTCTGGACAACGTGCAGTTGTTGTTGGAGAGTGGAGCCGATCTCTATGCCTATGATCCGGTAGCGGCGGATAACTTTAAGGTGAAGTATCCGGAAGGCCGGAACGAGAGAGGGACCATTTGCTATGTGAAGACACCGGAGGAGGCACTTCAGGATGCGAATATCTGTTTCATTTTTACGGAATGGAGAGAGATCAGGAGGATCGCCCCGGCAGTCTTTCGGGAGAAGATGAGGATCCCGCTTGTGTATGACGGGCGCAATCTGTATAATCTGGACGAAATGAAAAATGCAGGGGTAGAGTACTACAGTATCGGACGATGAGGATCATGCACAGAAGCGGTGTGATATGAAGTAAAACAGAAAATTACGGGGTGCAGATATGAAGCAATTGGATATTAACAAAATATATTTGGTGACAGGAGGAGCGGGATTTATCGGCTTCCATCTGTCAAAGAGCCTTCTGGAGAAGGGGGCCAGAGTGGTCGGATTCGATAATATGAATGAGTACTACGATGTGAAGCTGAAAGAGGACCGGCTGGCTGTTCTGCGGGAGTATGAGAATTATACTTTCATCAAGGGTGATCTGGGAGACAAAGGGGATGTATTCCGACTGTTCCAGGAATATGCTCCGCAGGTGGTGGTAAATCTGGGGGCGCAGGCGGGGGTACGCTACAGTATTGACAACCCGGATGCCTATATGCGGTCCAATATGATGGGATTTTTCCATGTGTTGGAGGGCTGCCGGTATTTTCCGGTGGAGCATCTGGTATATGCTTCTTCCAGTTCAGTGTACGGCGGCAACGAGAAGATTCCCTTTTCTACGGAAGACAAGGTGGACGAGCCGGTGAGCCTGTATGCGGCGACGAAGAAATCCAATGAACTGCTGGCACATGCCTACAGCAAACTGTACCGCATACCGGTGACGGGACTTCGCTTCTTTACGGTATACGGACCTTTCGGCAGGCCGGATATGGCATATTATAAATTTACACAGAAGATTTTGGCGGGAGAACCGATCCAGATTTATAACAACGGTGACATGTACCGGGATTTCACTTATATCGACGATATTGTCAGAGGCGTGGAAAATATTCTGTGCAATCCGCCGGAACAAAATGACAAGGGTGTCAGGTACAGGCTCTATAATATCGGGAATAATAAGCCGGAGAAATTAATGGATTATATTGAGACTCTGGAGAAATGTCTGGGCATGACGGCGGTGAAGGAGTTTCTGCCGATGCAGCCCGGTGACGTATACCAGACGTATGCGGATGTATCGGAGTTGATGAGAGATTATGATTTCAAGCCGGACACGACGATCGAAGAAGGCCTGAGCAGATTTGTGGAATGGTATCGGGCGTATTATCGTGTAGGTGCAGAATGACCGAAACCGGCGTCGGTGTACACGTACCATGGTGCGGGAAAGGCTGTCGTCGGCGGTAGAGGCAGAACAGGTAGAATTTTGGAAAGAGGAGAGAAGGCAGGATATGGAGAACAACAGTACAGAGTTTAAGCAGAAGATTCCGATCTTGTATTTGGTAGTTCCCTGCTATAATGAAGAGGAAGTCATTGAGAGGTCGATGCAGGTACTGGGTGACAAGATGCGGCGTCTGCAGCGTGCAGGAAAGATTGAGGCCGGGAGTAAGGTCATGTTCGTCAATGACGGGAGCAAAGACCGTACGCTGAGACTGCTGCATACTGCGGCGAAAGAGGATGCGCTGTTCTCCGTGGTCAGTCTGGCAGGTAATTATGGACATCAGAGCGCTATTCTGGCGGGGATGATGACGGCAAAAGAGTATGCCGATGCCGTGGTGACGATCGATGCGGATTTGCAGCAGGATATCGAGGCACTGGATAAATTCATAGACAGTTATATGGCAGGGTGCGAGGTGGTGTATGGTGTCCGCAATGACAGGCATTCCGACGGCGTCTTCAAGAAGGGGAGCGCCACGCTGTATTATAATCTGATGCATTTGCTGGGAAGCCGGGTGATCACCAATCATGCGGATTACCGTCTGATGTCCAGGAAAGCACTGGAAGCCCTGGCGGAATATCAGGAGACGAATCTGTTTCTCCGGGGGCTGATCCCGACGATGGGATTTCCCTCTGATGTTGTGTATTTCGATGTCAAGGCCAGGGAGGCGGGACATTCCAAATATACGCTCAGCAAGATGATGACGCTGGCGATGGACGGTATTACTTCCATGAGTACCAGGCCGCTCAGGATGATCAGCGTGCTGGGAATGGGGGTATGTATCTTCAGCTGTGTGATGCTTGTCATTAATCTGGTTGACTGGGCCAACGGAAACAATGTGCCTGGCTATACGACGACCATGACTGTTTCTCTGCTGATCGGAGGTATTACGCTGCTCTCGCTGGGGATCATAGGGGAGTACATCGGTAAAATATACATGGAAACGAAACACAGGCCGAGATATATTATTGATACAATCGTGTGGAAGAAGGAGGAAGAGGAGTCGTCATGATGAAAACGGATATACATGCAGACGATTATGCATTGACGGTCAATACCTCCAGGGATATGCTGGCCTGTATGGAAAAGGGACAGCTGGACAGCATCAGCATTGTACCGAATATGTCCTGCTTCGAAGAGTGTATGGAATTGTTGTATGAAGCGATTCCGCGGCTGCCTTTCCTGCCGGCAATGTCCGTGCATCTGGACTTTGTGGAGGGGCGGTGTCTTGCGGGAGCCGGACAGGTACCGCTTCTTGCAGACCGGGCCACTTCCCTGATGAAATTATCATGGGGCGGATTGTTTGCACTGTCCTGTCAGCGATGGAAGAAAGGCGCGGCCAAAGAACAGCTGCGGGCAGAGATCAGAGCGCAGATCGAAGCAGTGAACGCGGCAGTAAAACGGGCGTTGGAGATTGCGGCAGCGGCAGGAGTTGCCTGCGGCCAGAAGGGAATTCGGATTGATTCTCATCAGCATGCCCATATGATCCCTGTCGTCTGGGAGGCGCTGATCGAAGTGATCGCGGAAGAAGGATATACGGTGGAGTACATTCGCAATTCCAGAGAGATGCTGAAAGAATTTGTTATGAAGCCGTCGCTTTGGCGCACCTATCGTCCGGTCAATTTCGTGAAGAACAGGCTGCTTTTTCTCTATTCCCGCAAGGTGGACCGTTATGGAGCTGCCCATGGGATGGAGCGGATGTACCTGTGGGGACTTGTGATGAGCGGACATATGGACTATGAGAGAATTAAGGCCCTGTATCCGCAGATAGCGGCCAGAGCCGAAAAGGAAGGCCGGACATTGGAGATCCTGTTTCATCCCGGCCTAACCCTGCCGGAGGAAGTGACGGAGGAGATGGGAGAAGAGGCGGCGAAAGACTTCTATCTGCGGCCGGATCGGCATGTGGAGATGGAAGCCGTGGGGAAAATACATTAGTGAAAGCGTTTCAGCTCTTCCACTTCCTCCCATAACAGGCCCGAGAAGTATGCTGCACCGGCCTCGTTGAGATGATCGGAGTCTGAGAAATACTCAAGATTTTCCCGAAATCTGCTGTCGTTTGAGTAATCGTAGTATCGGGTTCCTGTCTCGGCCGCTATTGTGTTGACGGTCGTCTGAAATTCGTTCAGGAAGTCTTCCGGGATCAGATCCGTGTAGTATTTGGAAAAGGGTGTGGTGATAAGCACGGGTGTGATCTCGTGCCCGTAGCAATAGTCAATAATGGCATACAGCTCCTCGATCCGTTCCGGGAGAAAATACGCGTCTTTGTTATCAAAATGCCTGCTGTAACGTTCCTGTGCTCTTCTTGCGAACTCGGCAACATCGATCCCGGTATCGGCAGCATGTGCGATCAGGGCCGGATTGATATTGGGAAAAAGTTTCAGGAGATCTTCTCCGGCGGAGAGGATGGGCAGTCTGTTGGTGATCAGGTCAACATAGGGATCGTAATCCGGAATAAATTCTGCAGGCAGGAAGTGATAATAGCGCAGGCTCATGGCCTCGGCTTCCGCTTCGTTGACCACCTCATTGTTGAAGGAGAAATAGGATACGGGAATGAAGAGAACACTGTTGGTCTCCATGTACTGTCCGTATGCTTTCAAAAGCGCGTAGTCGTAGTCGTAACTTTGACTGGTGTTGGCGAAGTTAAAGCATATATATCCCCGCGACCGGATATCGTTATAGTCGAAATCATAGGCGCCGTGGGAGCTGCCCAGATTGCCCACATGGATTTCACAATACTCCCGTCCCAATGAGTCAAATTTAACAACGTCCTGGTATTTCTGCCTGTCGATCTTCTTATAAGGCTCATTCATCACACAGATGATGAGGATTGCAGCCGCCGGGATCAGAATACATTTCAATGCAAAACGTACGATATCTAGTCTGGATTTCATTTTGTTCCTCGTTTCTACGCTGCTTTATGGCAAAGTCAAAATGGCCTGCGGGTTTGTGAAAGGCAGCGCGCAGACACAAACTCCATGATTCTTAAATTTGCTCAGAATTTGAAATAGATAAACTCGGTCGCCACATTCTTGGGGGCGAAGAGTGCGATCATGACCAGGAACAGCACGTAAACGGGCCAGCGGATAAAGCATTTCTGCCGGGACAGTGCGTTGATTACATCCCCTTTGAGGGAAGCAAGGTCGTAGACGGCAAGTAACATGACGCTGAGAAGCATGCCGATGGCCACAAGTGGGGAGATCCCCAGGCATACGATGCCGGTCTGCAGATAATTCAATGGTCTTTCGATATCCCAGAAGAGCCGGGAGAGAATCCACATTGCATCCTGTATGCTGTTTGCCCGGAAGAAGATCCAGGTAAAGCACAGCAGGAGAAAGGTGATGGGAAGCTGCCACCAGTGTCTGCGGCGCTTTACTTCCACACCGTGCCTTTTTCCGGGAAAAAGGAGTGTCTCGACAATCTGCAGCAATCCGTGGATACCACCCCAGAGGATATAGGTCAGGCTGCTTCCATGCCAGAAGCCGCTGACGAGAAAGGTTATGAGCAGATTCAGGCAGTGGCGCCATTTCGCAGTCCTGTTTCCGCCAAGCGGGATATATACATAATCCCGGAACCATGTTGAGAGAGAGATGTGCCAGCGGCTCCAGAATTCCCGGATGGAGAAAGAGAGATACGGGCTTTTGAAATTTGTCATCAGCTCAATGCCGAACAATCTGGCACAGCCGATGGCGATATCGGAATAACCGGAGAAATCACAGTATATTTCGATGGCAAACATCAGCGTTGCAACAAGGAAGGCCAGTCCGACATAGGATTGCGCATTATCGTATACATTATTGACAGTAGCGGCAAAGACGTCGGCGATCACCAGCTTCTTAAAATATCCCCAGACCATCAGCTTCAGCCCGTAGGTCACGTTTTCATAGACGAAGGGGCGTTCCTTCCTGTACTGCGGCAGGAGGCTTTCCGCTCTGCCGATAGGGCCGGACAGAAGCTGCGGAAAGAAGGAGACGAACAGTGCATAGTAGCCGAAATGTCGTTCCGCCCTGCACTTACCGCGATAGACGTCGATCAGATAGCCCATGGATTGGAAGAAATAGAAGGAAACGCCTGCCGGCAGCAGGAGCGTCAGTGTGAGCGGCTGTAAGGACAGTTTTCCGGCGGCGATCATTTCATTGAGGCGGCCAATCACCGGAGCTGCTGTCTTATACAGCAGAAGGATCAGGACCAGAGGGAGTATGCCTGAAAACAGACAGAGTTTCCTCCGGGCTGCGGCGGGTGTCCGCTCCAGCGTGCGTGCCAGCGTGTAGGTGAGCACGGTGGTGAACAGCAGCAGCAGGCCGTATCCTGGATGAAGATTCATGTAGAAAGCGTAACTGGCTGCCAGCAGAAAAAGCCAGCGGTATTTGTGCGGTACGAGATAGTACAGTATGAATACGATCGGCAGAAATATGGCAAAAGCCATGGAGTTGAACAGCATAGGACAGTCTCCTTAACATTGTAGTATCTATATTTCAGGTATTATTTTGAGCGTTTAACGGCTTTATTCTACTGCAATTTCCTTAATTATGCAATTAAGTATTTGACTGCCCGGAGTGATTTAAGAAAAATGTAAGAATTACCAGCAGTTTTTTATAAAATAACAAAAAATGTGACAAATAATTGTACATGATAAAAAGTAGAAAAAACGAAGGGTATATGATACTATTATGATGTTGCGGGAAAGCGGACGGTGAAGCCGGAATGGACAAACAGTCGGAAATGTTATAATTGGAGCGTTAGATGGGTATCACATCATTTTATTTTTTATGTTTTTTTGCTGGAATCTTAATACTGTATTATATGATCCCCGGTAAATTACAATGGGGACTGCTGCTTCTTGGCAGCGTGGCATACTATCTGTTGAGCGGCAATGGTATTCTGATACTTTATCCGGTCGTCTCGGTGACGGCCTGTTATGCGGGAACCCGTCTGCTGCTGCACTCGCCGGCGGAAGCCGTGAACAGACGCCGGTGGATCCTGGCGGTGACGGTTCTGATCAATATCGGGATATTGGTGGTGCTTAAGTATGTGAACTTCGGAATCTATACAATTGACGGTATTGCCCGTATGCTTGGCAGTTCGGAGACACTGATCCGGAGCGTGGATTTTCTCATTCCGCTGGGCGTATCGTTCTATACCTTTTCCTTACTGGGATATGTGGTGGATGTGTATTACGGGATTGCCAGGCCACAGGAGAATTATCTGAAGCTGCTGCTGTACGGGATGTATTTTCCGGTGATCCTGTCCGGGCCGATTCTTAAGTACAGAGAGCACGGGGAACAGTTCTTTGCGCCGCACAGATTTGAGTATCACCGGGTAGCCCGCGGATTGCAGCGTATGGTGTGGGGATTCTTTAAGAAGCTGGTGATCGCGGAGCGGCTGGGTACGCTGGTGGATACCGTATATGGCGGATACACGGAGTATCCCGGGGCGTATATTTGGGTGGCTACGGCGTGCTATGCATTTCAGCTTTATACCGACTTTTCAGGCTGTATGGACATTGTGCTGGGAATGTCGGAGAGTCTGGGAATCATACTGCCGGAGAATTTTCAGACGCCGTTCTTTGCAAAAAGTATTGCGGAATATTGGCGCAGATGGCATATTACGCTGGGTGTCTGGATGAAGGACTATGTATTCTATCCGGTACTGCGCACCCGTTTTTTTACGGATCTGAATAAATCGTGGCGGGAGCGGTTCGGCAGGAAAAAGGGGAAACAGTATGCCACTTTTGCAGCGATGTTTCTTCTCTGGCTGACGGTGGGGATCTGGCATGGCGGCGACTGGAAGTTTGTGATCGGTTCCGGCCTTCTGCACTGGGTCTATATCGTGTCGGAAGAACTGCTGGCTCCGGTCTGCGGACAGATTATGAATAAGCTGCACATCGACCCGGAGGGGAGAGGGATCGGACTGCTCCGTAATCTGAGGACTTTCCTGCTTGTATGTATCGGCGATCTGTTTTTCCGGGCCGCATCGGTGAAAGATGCCTTCGCCATGCTGGGCGAAGCGGTGTCGGTGTGGAATCTTTCGATCCTGTGGAATGGCTCGCTGTTGGAATTGGGGCTGGAGTGGGAGGAACTGGTCGTTGTGCTGTGTGCGCTGCTGCTGTTGTACGGGGTATCATTGGCACAGCAGAAGGGTTCGATCAGGGACCGGATCGGTGCCAGAGCGCTGCCGATTCGCTGGATCCTGTGGTATGCGCTGCTCTTCGGAGTGATCTTGTTCGGGTGTTACGGACCGGGATATAGTGCCGGAGAATTTATTTATCAGGGATTTTAAACTTATGGATTCTATGTTAGAATAGTGTGAGAAAAACATTAACCAACTCCAAGGCAGCAGAGAACGCAGCCTAAGAGTTGCTAAATGTTTAAGAGAATGCCCAAAATACGGGCATTCTCCCAGACAAACTTGTTTGTCTTTGGATTTTGAGATTCCGCGGAGCGGAATCATGGGGGTTAGAGTGACAAAGCGGTTCCAGACGCAACAGTCCTCAGGAGAAACATAAAATGGCAGACGCCATGTACCGGATTAATTAAATGACAGTGGCTATAAATAATGATAGCATGATCGACGTGGGGTGCGGGTATGGAGTTGAAATTAGGGAGGCACCGTATTCAGATTGCCAGAGAATATGAGATTGACGGCACGATGCCGCGGATCTATAATGCAGAGGGGCAGCTTCTGGAGACCTATTTTATTAAAAACAGGCACTCGCAGCATGCCCCTTTTGGGCATGAAGGTAAGTATTTCTTCTGGGACAGGTATAATTACGGGCTGGATACGCATTTCTACGGTCCGGAGGTGATGACGAAGACGCTGGGAAGACCGCTGGTGAAATACGGAATGCTGACGGAGTCACGGACCATCGTGCCGCAGGATTATGAGGTGTTCCATAAGCATAAAGGATTGGAGAAGGAGTTTAAGTATATCTTCACCTATGATGAGCGGATTTTGAACGAGATCGAGAATGCAAGATTCTATCCTGTTGCGGCAGGTATCTGGAACCGGGAGATGCGGGAAGGACTTTCCATGACAAAGGATAAGGATATATCGATCCTGTCCTCCGATAAAGTCATGTGCGAGCTGCACAGGTTCCGGCTGGAACTTGCCAGAATGTGTAAGGCGGAAGGGCTGGCGGATACTTTCGGAAAGTTTGACGGCGGGACGTATGTGGAGAGCGTGGACGAGACTCTGGACAGGTACCGGTTCTCACTGATCATTGAGAACGATGTATCAGATTACTATTTTTCCGAGCGTCTTACAAGTTGTCTGGCGGCGCAGACCGTCCCGGTATATCTGGGAGCGCGTAAGATCACGGAGTTTTTCAATGGGGAGGGTATGATCCTGCTTGACGGGCCGGACTTGGAAGGGGCCAGACAGAAGATCAGGGAGTGTACGCGGGAGAGGTATGAGGCGATGCTGCCGGCAGTGCTGGACAATTACGACAGGGTGCAGGAGTATGTGAATATGCAGGATTATCTCTATGAACATTATATAGGACCGGAAAGGAAGCCGGGTTTGTGACCGGAAAACTGCTTCGGCATGGAGGAAAGTATGAAATACAAAGTAGTAGTGTTCGGAGTAAAGGATACTTCGGAGAATATTGTGGAATTTATTCAGGGACAGATCTGCCCGGTGGATCTGGTGATCACGATCAGTCCGGAGGTGACGAAGAAGAACCAGGTATCAGGATATAAGGGGCTGTCGGTCCTTACGGAAAAATACGGGATACCGGTGCATGAAGCGGACAGTTATTTCCTGACGGATGAGAAGACCCAGAAGTTTATGCAGGAGAACGAGTTTGATATCGGGATATCCATGGGATGGCAGAGATTGATACCGCCTTCCGTGCTGGATGCCTTCCGGTATGGGATATATGGATTTCATGGAAACTGCGGCTATCTGCCTTTTGGAAGAGGCCGCTCGCCGCTTAACTGGTCGATCATATTGGGGGATACGCGGTTTAACCTGAATATGTTCCGCTACGATGAGAAAGCCGACAGCCCTAACATATTCGCCACGGAAATGTTCTCTATCACACAACACGACGATATCCGGACGGCACAGTATAAGAATATGATCTGTTCCAAGAATCTGATCCGGAAACTGCTGAAAGCTTATGCGGAAGATAGCATCGTGATCCGTACGGAGTCGAAGGACTATGATTCCTGGTATGATAAGCGTACGGCAGCGGACGGGAAGATCGACTTTAAAGGGAGGACACGGGATATTTATAACCTGATCCGCGGCGTGGCGGCACCTTTTCCGGGAGCTTATGCCATGATCGGGGAGGATAAAGTGACTGTGTGGGAAGCCCATCCCTTTGATGAGATGATCGACTTCTCGGCGTATGCGCCGGGAGAAGTGATCGATATTTTTGACGGAAAGCCGGTGGTGCGCACGGTGGACGGTTCTCTGCTGATCGACCGCTACGAGAGTGTAAGGAAGATTGCAGTGGGGGATGTACTGGCGTAAAACTGCCGCAAAGGCAGGTGCGAAGGAGATTTCCGGAATCTGTTTGGTATAGAAATGGAGGGAGCCATGGCAGAGATGATTCGCGTGCTTCATGTGCTGGGCGGGGTCGGTCTTGGTGGTGCGGAAAGCCGTATTATGGATCTGTACAGACAGATGGATCGCAGCCAGATACAATTTGACTTCCTGGTGCACGGCAGTACTGCCAGGAAACCGGAGTATTATGAGGAAGAGATCAAACGGCTCGGGGGACATATTTATGTGCTGCCCAAGTTTCGGGTCTATAATTATCTGTCTTACAGGAAGGCGGTGCGGGACTTTTTCAGGCAGCATCATGAATTTCGGGTGGTGCAGGGCCATATGACAAGCACTGCCGGTATCTATCTGCCTGTTGCCAAGAAGAACGGAGTGCCCGTCACGGTGGCGCATTCCAGGAATGCCGGCGTGGTGAAAGGCCCCAAAGGTGTTGCAACGAAGTTCTTCAGACGGCATCTGGCAAAGAAGGCGGATCACTGCTTCGCCTGTTCCGTGCTCGCGGGAGAGGATGTCTTTGGTAAAGAGGCCATGAAGGCGGGAAGGGTTAAGATCATCCACAATGCGATAGATGCAGGAAGATTCACCTATGATGCGCGCAAGCGCGCTGCGGTAAGAGCGCGGCTTGATCTGGGAGAGAAGCTGGTATTGGGGCATGTGGGGCGGTTTGATTACCAGAAGAACCATCCTTATCTGATCGATATTTTTGCACGGCTGTGCGAGAGCCGGGAGGATGCCGTTCTGCTTCTTCTGGGAGAAGGAGCGGATCAGGACAAGATCAGGGAAAAATGCCGTATGCTCGGCCTGGAAGAGAAGGTCAGATTTCTGGGGAATCAGAAGAAGACCGAGGACTACTATCAGGCAATGGATATTTTCGTGCTGCCCTCCTTTTTTGAGGGGCTGCCAGGCGTGCTGGTGGAGGCACAGGCAGCAGGACTTAGATGTTTCGTGTCGGATTCGGTCACAAGAGAGGCGCAGGCTACGGATTTGGTCACGTATTTAAGTATCGAACAGTCGGCACAGACTTGGGCCGAGCATATTTTGGCAGAGGCTTGCTATGAGCGGAAGGATACTTACCAGACGATGCGGGAGGCAGGATTTGACGTGCGGACACAGGCGGCCGGGTATCGTCTGTTCTATCAGAAGGGAGACAGTTCAGGGTTATGAAGAAATTGTTATTGATCGTACCGTCTTTACATCAAGGTGGCCTGGAAAAGGTGTGCGCGGCTACGGCGCGGCTGATGCAGCCCTATTTCGATGTGCGGATCGCCATTTTCGATTCCCGAAATGTGGCCTATGATGTTAAGGGAATCCCTGTAGCAGATTTGCGGCTGCCTAGTGTCCCCGGCAGGCTGGGGAAGATCGTCAATGTGCTCAGGCGGGGAAGAAAACTGCGCAGGATCAAGAAAGAAGAACAGATCGATATTGCCTACAGCTTCGGCCCGACGGCCAATCTGGCCAACATCGCGGCCGGCGGGAAGAGTGAGCGGTGGCTGGGGCTCAGAAGTTATATGGATATGGGAAATCCGAGACAGATACGTCTGTTCTGTAAATGCGCCGACAGAGTGATCTGCTGTTCTGAGACCATATGCCGGGAGGTACAGGAGAAATACCGGTGCAAGAAGGCGGTAACGCTGCAGAATCCTTTCAACATTAAGGAAGTGAAGGAACTGTCGGAACAGGAAGAAGCGCAGCTGCCGTGGGAGGAGGGAAGGATCCTGATCTCCATGGGCAGGGAAGACGTGGTCAAAGGCTTCTGGCATCTGCTCAAGAGCTTCGCTCTGGTGCATGAGAAGCTGCCGGATACGAAGCTTATGATCATCGGCAAGGGAGAGTTTACGTCTTACAGACAGTTGGCAAAGGAGCTGGGGATTGAGGAAGCCGTCTATTTTACGGGCCTTAAGAAGAATCCCTATCCTTATCTGAAAAAGGGCAGTCTGTATGTGTTGACTTCCTACTATGAGGGATTTCCGAATGCGATGGTGGAGGCTATGTCCATGGGACTTCCGGTGATCGCCACAGACTGTATGACGGGGCCGAAGGAAATACTGGAGGATCAGTACGGCATCCTGATCCCGAACATGAGCCGGACGGAGGACTTTGATCCCCGTCATATCACGGAGGAGGAGAAGGATCTGGCGCAGCAGATCAGACAGCTTCTGGAAGACCAGGACAAAATGGAACATTACCGCAAGATGGCTCTGAAGCGTGCAGGTGACTACACGACGGAATCTTATATTGAGAGAATCTGTGACTGGGCGGGGATCGACGGTATCTAGACTATTACATTAATTTTAAAGTTACAGGTGCCAGAATGAATGCAGCGCTGTACGAATGCACTGACTGAATAGAACTGGAAACGGGCAGTAAGATACAATGGGAGAAAACATTGCGGATGGGGATGAAGACACAATATAAACTGCATATACCAGCAAGAAGGCAGCTGCTTGGTTTAATTCCGTTTGCCCTGTTTTACTGTGCGGCAGCCATACTGGGCCAGCTGGAGAAAGCGAGGACGTTAGGCGCCCTGCAGAATCTGGGCAGGATCGTTGCGTGGTTTTGCGGCAGCTATGCGGTACTGCTCGCACTGTGCATGGTGTTCTCAGGCAGAAAAGAGAAGGTACGAAAACATCGGGCCGGAAGATGGTATCTCTACGTGCTCTTTGCGGTGCTCTGCCTGCTCTGCTATATGCCTTACTATCTCATGTATTATCCGGGCTGGCTGAACAATGATGCAGTATGGCAGATTGAACAGATCCTGGGATGGGCGCCCGGATCGAACCATCACCCATACTTTCATACACTGTTGATGAAATGCTTTTTTCTGGTCGGATACCGGGTGTCCGGGACATACACGGGCGGCGCCGCATTCTATACGTTCTGCCAGGTCGCGGTCATGGCGATGGTGTTTGCCTTTTTCCTGTATTGGCTGTACCGGAGAGGCACGCATCTGCTGTGGCTGACAGTAGCATTTCTTTTCTATGCTGTCTTGCCGATCAACGGCATGCTGACGATTTGTATGGGCAAGGACGAATTCTTTACGGCGGCGTTGTTGTTCTTCGCGTGGATGACGATGGAATTTGATCTGGATGCGGAGACTTGTGAGAAAGGCTGGGCGAAGACTGCAGCTTACTTTATGGTAGGACTTCTGGTATGTCTTCTGCGCAGCAACGGTATTTTCATCTTTCTGGGAACGGTGCTTGCATCGCTCTTTGCGAAAATGTCCGTTTCATCGCGAGGTGTTTCCGGCAGGAGGAAGATCTGGCAGGGAAAATTCCCCGTCAGGACGGCGGCATGTGCAGGGGCTGTGCTATTGTGCTATATGATCTGGCAGGGGCCGGTCTTGCGGGCGCTTCACGTGGAGCCGCCGGATACGATCGAGAGCCTGACGATGCCTACACAGCATATCCTGTGCGCCTATCTGAAGGGAGGACATCTCACGGAAGAGGAGATCGGGATGATCGACCAGGTAGCGCCGGCAGACCAGATCGGGGAGTATTATAATCCCTGGCTGTTTGATCTTGTCAAGAATTATATACGGGAGCAGGGCAATCAGCAGGTGATCGCCGATCATAAATGGGATTATTTCAAACTCTGGCTTAAGGTCGGGCTGCGGAATCCTTTTCAATACCTGGTGGCGGAAGTGCGGCAGACGACCGGATACTGGGCTATGGATGTGAAGGATTACGAGTATGTGTACGGAGAGTACTATATGGTGGACAATCCCTTCGGTATTGAGGCGCAGAGGAAGCTTTTTACTTATGATAACGAGTTGGCGATGCATGATTTCCTAATGGGATTTCAGGATCTGTATAATAAAGTGTGGAGCCTTGGACTGAATACATGGCTGATGGTGTTTGGGATCGCGTATCTGGCTTACACAAGGAGAAACGCGATGGTCTATGTACCTTTTATCATGTTGCTTGTGACGCTGCTCTTGGCAGCGCCGGTGTACAATGAGTTTCGCTATGCATACGGGCTGTTTGCGGCATTTCCGATCTTGCTTGCTCATACTTTTGGACATGTATCTATAGAACAGGCTGATTGAGCGTGTACCTATAGAACAGACAGACTGAACGTGGGCATTATGGAACAGGCAGACTGGGCGTGCCGTGTATGGAAGTGAAGGAGCAGGATCATCTTAGTCAGGGATGTGATGTATACGTTACTCGAAGGGCCTGATCGTAAGCGATTCCGGGAAAGAGGTTAGAAGAGACAGATGAAAAAATGGTGTAAGGCGCTGCTGTTTATCTTTCCGCTGTTGTGTATGGTGGCAGCAGTCAACTGGTATGTGGATTCCTATGCCTATCTGCGGGTCACATATGATCAGATCGGTGAGCAGATGGCGGCGCATTCCAGGAATGTGGTGGGGTTGGAGGAGTCGGATTTCAATGACAGAAATCTACTGCTGGCCTGTTTGAAACAGCAGAAGGAAGCGAAAGAGGTGATCGTTGCCGGTTCCAGCCGTGTGATGAACTTTGACCACGAAATGTTTGGTACGGAATCCTTCTATAATACAGGGCTATCCGAGTCCACATTCAAGGATCTGCTGGCGGTGGTGGGAATCCTTCAGCTGAACGGGTTGATGCCTGAGAAAATGATCATCGGGGTAGATGCGTTTCTGTTCAATATGAGTCACAATAATGACCGGTGGATGGAGCTGGAAGAATATGCCGTCTATATGGAAGAGCAGCTGGGAGGTATCGCCGGGGCAGGCCAGGATGGTGTTGACCTGGCTGTGGGAGTGGAGCAGACAGAAGCCGGGGCAGATGCGGTGACAAGATCCATACCGCAGATCAACACGGGCCGGGATCATGCTAAATGGCTGTCTCTGGATTATTTTCGTTACAATGTCGCACTTTTGCCGGAGCGAAAGCGTTTCATGGTGTCCTATACACAGGACTGGGAGACGGAACAGTATCTGAAACATTATGACGGCAGTATCGCTTATCAGAGAAGCCTGCGAGAAGTAGACGTGAAAGATGTGGAGGAGCTTACGCGGCAGTCCATAGAAGAACAGGTCGTCTATCGGATGACGGATTTTCATGAGATCGACGAGCGGAGTATGGAACTGTTCGCGGCTTTGATAACGTATCTGCAGGAACGCGGTGTGGAGGTAATATTGTATCTTCCGCCCTATTCTCCCATGTTGTATGAGTACATAGGATCGGCTGATCAGTTTCAGATCACTTTTCAGGTGGAAGAAAGGATCAGGCAGATCGCGGCGGACAAGAATGCGGCGCTGTACGGTTCCTACGATCCGGCGGGCTGCGGCCTGGAGATGACGGATCTGTATGACATCTATCACGTCAAGACGGAGAAGATGATGGACACGTTCTATCCCGTGCCACTTCAATAAATTTCCAACTGTGCGGTTGTAATCCAATAATCTGTCTGTATGCCATTTATGGCAATGCAGACAGGCAACTTTATTAGCAACCGCACAGTTGGATAGATTCTCTGATGCGCGAGCGTCCTCAGCACAAAGCGCTTCGGAATGGAGGAAACTATGAAAGCAAATGTCACATATTGGTTAGATCAAACAGCGCAGAGGCTGCCTGATAAGACCGCTTTTGCGGATGAGAGAAAGGCAGTCACATTTGGGGAGCTTCGGACACAGGCCATGGCGATAGCCACACAGATCCTGGCGAAGGGCCTCTTCAAGAAACCGGTAGTCGTTTATCTGGAAAAAGGCGTTGACGTGCTGGTGTCCTTTATGGGGGCAGCGTACAGCTGTAATTTCTACTCGCCCATCGACATTGATATGCCGGCCAGCCGTGTCAACAAGATCCTGGAAGTGCTGCAGCCGTCGCTTGTCATCACGACCGCAGAGCTTAGCGAGGCATTCCGGCAGTATGCCTACGAAGGGGAATACCTGCTATTTGAGGAGGTCTCCTGTGCGGCTGTAGATGAGGAGGCCGTGGAGGCGGCAAGATGCCGGGGCATCGACACAGACCTTCTGTATGTACTGTTCACTTCCGGGTCCACAGGCGTTCCCAAAGGAGTGACCATCAATCACCGGGCGGTGATCGACTATATTGACTGGGTGACCGAGACCTTTGAGATTACGGAGAAAGACAGCTTCGGCAATCAGGCACCCTTCTATTTCGACAATTCTATTCTGGATATTTACAGTACGATCAAGAGCGGCGCCACTACCTACATCATTCCCAAGAACCTGTTTGCACAGCCGGTGCCGCTGCTGGAGTATCTGCAGGAGAAGAAGATCAATACGATCTTCTGGGTACCTTCGGCGCTTATTGTGGTGGCGAAATTGAAAGCATTCCGGAATGTGGATCTCTCCGGGACGCTGCAGCGTGTACTGTTCTGCGGTGAGGTAATGCCCAACAAGCAGTTAAATACGTGGCGCAAGTTCCTGCCGGACGTGCTGTATGCAAATCTGTATGGTCCCACCGAGATCACGGATGCCTGCACTTATTATATCGTAGACCGTGAATTTGCAGATGAAGAGCCGCTTCCGATCGGCAGACCGATGGCAAATACGGATATCCTGGTGTTGAATGATAAGAATGAGCCGGTCACGGGGGATGAGATCGGGGAACTCTGTGTCAGAGGTACGTCCCTCTCCATGGGGTATTACAATAATCCTCAAAAGACCAAAGAAGCTTTTGTACCAAATCCTCTGAACCCTTATGTACCTGAGACCATATACCGCACCGGCGATCTGGTGAAATATAATGAATACGGGGAGATCATCTATCTGTCCCGCAAGGACTTCCAGATCAAACATATGGGGCATCGGATCGAACTGGGGGAGATTGAGACAGCCGTCTCCTCCCTGGAAGAAATTGCACTTTGCTGCTGCCTGTATGACGAAAAACGGCAGAAGATCGTCCTCTTTATCGAAGCACAACTGGACAAGGCTTACATTAACGAGCGGATCTCCGGGCTGGTGCCGGAGTATATGCTGCCGGGCAAGGTGATCGCGCTGCCCAAGATGCCTATCAATGCCAACGGTAAGATTGACAGAGTGAAGTTGAAGGAATTACTGTAAACGATAATTTTCAAAACAAGGATTGTGAAATGCATCTTAAAAAGATATAATGGGCTGAAGAGCCATGAGAAAGGCGTTGATAGTAGAATGGCCAGTACAACATTATTCCGGAAAATCGTGGTCCTAGGATACGGCAAGGTGACCGGCGAGGTCTTACAATATGTATATGACAGGCAGGCAGAGTATGGCTATGAGCTGGTGTTCATCGAACACGAGGTACATGCTTTAAGTGTTACAGAGAAGATCTGCAGAGACAATGGCATTCCGTTTCACAGGATTCCGGATAAAAAGGAGCTTGCCCGGTTTCTTGACCAGATCGGAGAGAAGGCGCTGCTTGTGAGCGCCAGCAATAACTTCCTGTTCCCGGCGTCTCTGGTGGAGAAAGCGCATATCACCATCATTAATTTCCATAATGCGCTTCTGCCCGCATATCCCGGGAGAAATGCCCCTGCATGGGCGATCTACAAGGGGGAAGAGCGGACAGGCATCACATGGCATTATGTGACCGCCGGTGTGGATGAAGGGAATATCATCGTGCAGAAGGAATGCCGGATCACGGAAGATATGAAGGCCTATGAACTGACACAGTGTCTGATGGATCTTGCCGCAGAGGCTTTTCGGGAAAGCTTTGCGGATATTTTGGCAGAGTGTGCCAGGACGCGGGAACAGGAATTTGATCAAGGCAGGCATATGTATCGTTCCAGCGAGGTGCCGGCGGACGGTAGGCTTGATCTGGCGGACAGGCCGGAGAGGATCTATCGTATCCTCAGGAGCGTGGATTACGGCAAGAATGCCATTTTTCCGCCTATGCGGACCGTTATAGACGGACGGGAGGCGGAGATCCTCAGATATCGTAAGATCTCAGAAGATAAATGTAAGGAGGGGGAGGGACTTGTGTATCTTCCCTTAGACAATGGTGAAGTTTTGAAGATAAAATATCGTTATATGGATGACAAGACCGGGTTAACATGAGAAGACTGCGGGAAAACTGATCGTGTGTAAGTATAGTAAACGAAATTTCTAATGTCGTTAACTATAAGAGCAGGTCGGTGAGAGTAAGAAAGAATATGGGAAGGAGATTGATCATGGAAGAGAAGATACTGGAGATTTTGGAAGAACATTGTGAGGAAGCCCTGGAATATGAAGGCGACAATATGATGGAGGACGGGGTGATCGATTCGTTTACCGTCATCAATGTGGTGAGTGATCTGGAAGAGGAATTTGATATCGAGATTGACGCAAAATATGTAGTGGCGGAGAACTTCAGGAACAAAGAAGCGATCATCGCTCTGGTACAGAAGTTAATGGAGGAGTAAATGCAGCTCATATCCTATTCTTTTGTGATTCTCTGGGGGTTCGTGTTTGCCCTGTATTATCTCGTACCGAAGAAGGCGCAGTGGTATGTCCTGCTGGGGGCAAGCCTGCTGTTCTATTGTATCGGTCTGCGGGGATTTCCTTTGGGACTGCTTTTGACAGGCATTACCACATATGGCTGTGGAATGTACCTTGGTAAGAAGCTGGATCAGGAAAAGGAAGCGCTGAAGGAGTGTACGGACAGAGAAGAGAAAAAGGCGGTAAAGGCAGTATTTCAAAAGAAGCGTAAGAAGGTGCAGACTCTTACGATCGTGTTTAATCTGGGACTGCTGGTATTTTATAAGTATGCGGTGGTGGCTGTGCCTTTGGTGGAAAGGGCGACAGGTTCCGGGGCGGGATTTCTGGAACGTGTGATCATGCCGCTTGGCATATCATTCTATACCTTGACAGCCATCGGCTATATTGTGGATGCCGGCAGAGAGAACTGTGCAGTAGAGACTGATCTTCTGAAGATCCTGCTCTTCCTGGCTTATTTTCCGTCTGTTACCCAGGGGCCGTTTACCCGTTTTAAACAGATGAAGGAAGAATTCGAGAAGGCACATGTCTTTCAGTATGACAGGATGCTTCGCGGGATACAGCGGTTTGTCTGGGGTGCGTTCAAGAAACTGGTGATCGCAGACCGGATCGGCATTTTTGTAGACCGCGTTTACAGTGTGGATGTTGCTTCCGTACCGGGCGGTATTTTTGCCTGTGCCACGGTTTTATATATGCTGCAGCTGTACGCGGACTTTTCAGGCTATATCGATATGGCGGCCGGAGTCAGCGAAACACTTGACATTATGCTCCCTGACAACTTCAGACGGCCCTATTTTGCCAGGTCGGTGGCGGAGTTCTGGCGCAGATGGCATATTACGCTGGGGAATTGGTTTAAGGATTATGTGATGTTCTCGTTCGTGATGTCTGGTACCGGCCGGAAGATCGGAAAAGCATGTAAGAATAAATGGAATGGGCTTGGCAGGCAGGTGGCTCCCGTGATCGGGACGTTGCTTGTCTGGTTCTTCACGGGCCTTTGGCACGGCAGAACGGTGAATTATATGCTGTGGGGGCTTTACTACGGTGTGATCATGAGTGTGTCCCTTCTGCTGGAACCGAAGTATGCAGTGTGGAAAGAGAAGCTTTCTATCAAGGACGGGAAGCTTTGGTCTCTGCTTTGCATGGTGAGAACGTGGGGGATCGTCTTCCTGGCAGATGTGCTTATCAGAAGCGGGAGTCTGGCGCAGGCGGGCGAGATATTTACTTCCCTGGTGACGCGGCTGCATATCGGCAGTCTGCTTTCCGCAGAGATCACCTCATACGGCCTTGGCAAATATGATTTTCTCTTGCTGCTTATGGCATTGCTGATCTGGCTTGTGGTATCTGTGTCGGAAGAGAGAGGGCTGGATGTGCGCGCGGTGATCGCCGGTAAGCCGATGGTCGTCAGATGGATCTGCTATTATGGGATCGTACTGCTCGTGCTTGTCACGGGAATTTACGGTGGCAGTTATGATACGGCGGCGTTTATGTATCAAAGCTTTTGAGGAGAAAATCTTCATGTTATAGCAGCAACGGGATTAGGAGAAATGAAATACTATGGCTAGGAAAATTGCATTTCATTTAAATTGTCTGGAACAGGGCGGCGCGGAACGCGTCGTCACCAATCTGGCCAACCGGTTTGCGGCAGGCGGATATGAGGTCATTATCGCTACGGAGTGGTATGGTGAGAATGAATTTCAGACGGATAAGCGGGTGAGGCGCGTACATGTGGGGCTGCGGGAAGGCGATGACAGGAGACATCGCCTTGTTCAGTTTTATCTCCGGGTAAAATATCTGCGGGAGTTTCTGAAGAAGGAGCGGCCGGACATTCTGATCCCTTTTGCCAGAAAAGCGCTGTACAGAGGGCTGATGGCGGCATATTTTATCAAGATTCCGGTGCTGATCTCTATCCGCACCGACCCGGCAGGACATTACGAGGAAAGATCCGATAAGATTCAGATCCCGCTGCTCTTCCCCCGGGCAGACGGCTGTGTGTTTCAGACGCAGGGGGCCAGAGAATTCTTTGCGCCGAGACTGCAGAAGAATTCGAGGATCATATTAAATCCCATCAATCCCAAGTATATCGGGGTGCCGGAACCAGTAAAGAGAACGAAGACGGTGGTGCAGTCCGGAAGACTGGTGGACTTTAAGAACCAGCCTATGTTGATCCGGGCTTTTATCAATGTGCATCGGAAACATCCGGATTATGACTTGAAAATATACGGTGGGGACTCTTTTGACGGGACGAAGGAGATCCTGGAGCAGATCATAGAGGAGAACCAGGCTGGTGCATATGTGCATTTGATGGGCGCCAGTGACAGTCTGGAAAAGGATATGGCGGACGCGGCGCTGTTTGCATTTACCTCGGACTGGGAAGGACTGCCCAATGCACTGATGGAGGCGATGGCCCTGGGCCTGCCCATTGTCGCGACGGATTGTCCCTGCGGCGGTCCGCGCACTATTATGACACATGAGGAGGACGGACTGCTCATTCCGATCAAGGATCAGCAGGCGTTAGAAGACGGGATCAACCGGCTGATCGAGGATCGGGCGCTTGCGGAGAGACTGGGCAGGCAGGCGCGTAAGATTGCTCAAAAGGCCAATGCCAACGCCGTGTTTGAGCAGTGGCAGGACTATATCGAGGCATTGTGCGACGGGCGTGGATAATGCCTCACTCATTCGCTCAGCAATGCAACCGCCTCGGCGCGTAATTCATTCTGCGCCGTTGCATTTCGCAGATCTTCTGCAAGTACCTGCTCATAGCCGAGACTGCCTGCGGCGTTCTGCAGTTCTTTCTGCAGCGCGTAGAAGGCATCTTCATTCCGGGCAAACACCATTTTCCAGGAGTAATCGGTAATGATGCTGCGGCATTGGCTGCGCAGGGTAGCGATCTCGGAACTTTCACCGTCTGTCTGATAGTTGATACCGGGGCAGACCAGATATTTGCCATGTTTCATCAGATAATCCAGTGAATTCTTCGCCTGCATATCTTCCTGCCAGATCAGATCAAGGGTCGGCGGATCCGGCTTTTTGTAAGAATCCCACAGTGTATAGAAATAGGGATATCCGTTTGGCGCGGTGTCGATCAGGGAAATACTTGTGAAATTTAGTCTGGAAATGCCGGCATTCCATGTTCCGCCGCCCCATTCGTCCGGAACGGCAGGATTTTCGTTGGACAGTGCACTGATACCGAAATCCGTGAGAGCAGGCCCCTTGTCGGTCATCTCCCATGTGAGGCCTTCCGGTCCTGCAGTGCCTGTTACCGGCTGCGCGCTGTTTGCATAGATTCCCTCCGGAGAGTAGAGCCAGTCGATAAACGCTGCCAGACGTTCCGGATCTTCTGCGTTGGAACCGATGGCGATCACTTTGCCGGCGTCTCCCAGAGGAAGACATCCCTTGAGCATGATCTGCATGTCCTCGATCGGTACGAGCATGAAACCATATCCCTGTTCGGTGCGGGCATCAGTGTTGTACGCTGATTTACCCAGCCAGGGCCAGCAGGAAAACAGCACGTCTCCGGTCGCGCATTTGTTGTAGACATCCGTATAGTTCTGGTTGAGCGAGTCAGGATCCAGCAATCCCATCTGATTGGCATCGAAATAGAACTTCAGGATACGCTGATAGATCGAATTCTCATCGAGAATATCCTGATAATCGGAACCGTCCACTTTGTATAAGACGAATCCATACTCCTCATAGCCATAGAAACAGGCAGGCTGCTTGGCGGCATTCATCATATTGCCGTCCCAATCCTTAAAAAGGCTGAATCCATATACCGGATTTCCCGCTTCACTGACGGGAGACGCCTCCTGCATTTTCTTCAGGACAGGCAGCAGATCTTCCAGCGTATCCATACGGGGAGATCCAATGGAATTGTACAGGTCATAGCGCAGATAAGGACCATAGATCGGTTCTTCATTCTCACTGTGTTCCAGACAGTTCTTCAAGGAGATTTCCGAAGGTACCGCATAGATGGCCGTGTCCGACACGGGATCGTTGAGGGCGCGGATCGCGAGTTCATACTGCATAATAGGCTTATCCTGAAGCAGACTGCTCATATCCATGACCAGCCCGGCAGCGACCAGTTCCCGCAGATAGCTGTTATTGCCGTTGCAGATGATCAGGTCACCCAGTTCTCCGGCAGCGGTCCGCGTCTGGTACATAGTATCACCGCCGCCGGTAATGTTGGGAGCAATGATATTTAACTTCATATTGAATTTGTCCAGCACGATCTTGGCAAACCAGCCGGACTGGATTCCCTGATGGTTGGCGAGGGAATCGAATACGTCTACGGTCAGCGTTTTGGTGTAAGTTTTGGCGTCAGGGGAGGCAGAGTACTCTCTGGCATAGAAGAAAACGGCGCCGGTCAGAACAAAAACGAGGATGACCATTACTAAGCGATGATAAACTGATTTCATATTCTTTGCTTCCTTTGATCAGCACATTAACATGAGTTTTCAATCTTAAACCAGTGTATCATAGGTCATCCTGATTAGGATACTTACTAAATTGTTGATTTGTTACATGACTTTTTATAGAAAGCAGGAAGAATATGTAAACGAAAAGCCGGACTTGTTCAGCCCGGCTTCGATCGTTAAGATCAATGTGTTTAGTTTGTTACGGTCATACCTGCTTCTTGTGCCATCTTGTCGAACTTCTCCATGACAGCGTCGTAGGTTCTCTGAGAGATGTCAGGCAGCTTACCACCCCATGTCTCTTCAGCCTGCTTATAGCCCTTCTTGAAAGCTTCGCGCATCTCCTCGATCTTACTCGGATCTCCGCCGGTGAGTGCATTGGCGAAATCGATGATCCTGTCGGATGTCTGCTCTACACCCCAGTAACCGTCCTCGGCAATATCCTTCTGTGCCTGTGCCTGGGTAGCAGCATCAACCTTGAGATTGCCGCTGGCCAGAACGGACCAGATGCCGTTGGCCTTGTCGAAGGTCTGACCCTGCTGGGTCATCAGCTTCTCTACGATGCTCTGCAGCTGTTTAGCATGTGCCTCAGCGTCAGCTTTCATCTTATTCACAAGATTGGTGTTCTGTGTGTAGGTCTTGGTCACCGTATCTTTGGATGTGTCTTTGGAAGGCTCATAGACAACGCCGCTATCCTTCTCATCAGAAGCGTTACCCTTAGAATTGGTCTCTTCGGATGATTTCGCAGCAGTCTGGCTGCCCGCATAGACATCATAAGCATTTGTTGCACCGCTTGTAACTCCATTTACGCTCATTGGTATCCCTCCTTGGAATAATATTTTGATATTTAATGTTATGGGTTTGCTCTCTGCACGACGGCAAACCGCCGCTTCTACCTAATATATCGTACCATCTCTATGGAAAAATTAGGAGGTTATAGAGAAATATTTACTTTTTACAGCATCTAAGTTGCTGGCAGGAATGAAAATAGTGTATGCTTATGTGGTGAATATTGTGATGACAAATATTGAAGGAGAAGACAATGCCTGCGATTCAAGTGATGATCAAACCGGCCTCCGGCCTGTGTAATATGCGTTGCAGTTACTGTTTCTATGCAGATGAGATGGCGAACAGGAAACAGGCTTCTTACGGGATCATGAGCGAACAGACGCTTGAGAATGTGATCATGCGGATCCTGGAAA
>OFGO01000221.1_pt1 | contig 57884 bp, 42 predicted proteins | sample 1521761 | NCBI WGS metagenome assembly OFGO01 (sample SAMEA3504128, study PRJEB24116) | mouse gut metagenome | biome: mouse gut; feature: mouse-associated habitat; material: faeces | place: Denmark | collected 2011
AAAATGTCCCATCGGTGGAAATTTCCATAAATTTCCATTGCCTGTTACCAGTATGGCCCGGAAAGCGCTGCCTTAATCATTTATGCAAAAAAAACAGCAGAATCACCTCCGCCGTTTTTTCCTCCCGTATATACCCGCTTCAATCCCGTCCGGCCCGCAATACAGCCTTACCAGTTTTCCGCAGTGCTGGCATTTGATCTCCAGGACGGTCCACTCCGTCTCCGTCCCCTCATCGTCCAAAATACGCCGCCTGCATTTGGGGTTGGGGCATCTGATCACTTCCATCTGCCACCGCCTCCTTTACATTCAGACCAGTAACCGGCCTTATTTTATAGCTTCCACCACCGCCTCCCCACACTGATATGGAACAAGGGAACCAGACATGAAGTGATTATGTCTGATTCCCTTTTATCCTTTGTGCTTTATGTAATAAATCTGAATGGTCTACTTCTCCAAAAATCCCAAGAACTTCTTCCACTCCATGTAGCCTTTCAAATCCCCATATTGGTACTCGGACTGCATGATATCATTTACAAAACTCCCAGTTCCAGCGCATAGTCTACTACAGCATCGTATTCCCGCCGTGTCACTTTACGGCAAATGGACTGATACTCCGGCATCTCCCGCAGCCGCTCGAACGGTGTATACTGATTCAAGAGGCTCAAATACACAGCGTCGCCGTAGGTCTCAAACACATACCGAATCACATCCCTGGCATTCTTCTTATGCCCGGGCAAAAGAAGATGCCTGACAATCACGCCCCTTTGCATCATACCATTCTCATCAAAGACCGGCTCTCCACTGTGTCTGCCATCTCGCCAAGCGCCCCCTTTGCCACCTCCGGATAGTCAGGAGCCGCCGAATATCCGGCCACCATTGTAGACCACCGGCAGCGCAAGCCCGCTGTCCCTCTGCCCTGTGTGCCAGACACTCTCTCGGACACAGATTACAGGGGCTGATGCTCAACCCTTTCCACTGCATAGATATCCCGCCTTCCCCTGTCTCGTTCGTCCATCTTTTCAAAACCTACAGAGTCTTCATGAATTGTAATTGAGATGTCATCATTACTGTACTCTTCTGCAATTTCTTTCAGCTTACTTATCACATCATCTTTTGTCATGCTTAACATTTCTTCAAGATCTGTTTCGTTCCAAAAATCCTGTACCCCGTTCATCATACTGCCGATACAATAGTCACGTTCCCCGACAGTAAGCGTCTCCTTGTCCGCGATATGATAGGAAAACTGATAGAATAAATCGCACCAGGCGTTGTATCCGTTTTCTTCCGCTGTTTTTGACGGAAGATATTGATTACAGCCAGGGTCTTCCTCTTTCCGTCCTGTGTTAATACTTTGCACATATTTTCCATTTTCCACTCCGGAAAGCCATGTGGTCAATGCCACAAAAGAAAGTTCGTCACTGTCCAGATTCACGGAAAAATCCTGCTGGGCAATATCAATATTGATCCGTTCCATTCGTTCATAACTTTCATTTGCCCATTCCAGTAAATCCATGTTAAAGTCTGCAACTGACCTGGCTTGGTAATCGGCTGTTTTCAATTCCAATAAGGAACGGTAATCTTCCTCTGTGCCATTAGGATATTCCCGGCTCTCCTGTTCTTTCTCTATCCTTTCCTGTCCGCCCCTTCCGGTGTCAGGTTCCGAAAGCAGCTTGTCAAATTCTTCATCAGAAAAATCTGTGCCCTGAACAGTATTACTTTCCCTGCCACTGCCGGCTGCGGAAGTCGCAAAAGTAGTCGTCACGCCCACAATCAACATTGCGGCAATACAAATTGCAAATAATGAGGTTTTTTTCATTTTCATAATCGCTGTAATCCTTTCTTCGACAGCATTTTTACTAAAGTTGTTACAAAATGGCAACAGTCCGCTTTTTGCCGCTTCCATGTTGACCAGCATCAGCGAATAGGCAGATTTTGACTTTTCTCCGAATTGCCGTATAACGCTCTCATCACAGGCCAGCTCGATATCACGGTTAAAGAGCCTGTACATCACCCACACAAAAGGGTTAAACCAATGGACACAAAGGGCACACGCCGCAAGCAGCTTTGTGACTGTGTCATAACGATAAATATGCACATACTCATGGGTGAGGATATACTGCAGTTGTTTCTCATTCTTCCAGTCCGTTTTTTTCGGCATTAAAATAACCGGACGGAAAATGCCATAAGTCAACGGAGTGGAGATCCGATCAGACTGCCTTACCAGGACCGGACGTTTTAACGTCTGCTGCTCCAGCCATTTTTCCACATAATGGCTGCGGACAGGTAACGCTGTCCGGAATTCCATCAGACAACGCAGGTAAGATATGACGAAAAACAATGCGGCAGGTATCATGCCTGCACACCATACAATAAACCACAGGGAAATAGATGACAAAATATCCGCCGGCGGCTGTTCCATCCCCCCTGTTGCAGCAAATACCCCCTCTACAACCGGCATGTTGTAATCTGTTGTTACTTCCGGCAATGCTGCGGAAGACAGTCCGTGAGTTACCAGTGTATAAACACTGAACACTGACGGAATCGAAAACGGGATCAGCAGTCTCATCATCACCAGTTCCCATAGAACAAGGAACGTCTTCTTCGGCAGTTTATTGATTGCCGCCGCACGGATCATCACGACCGCAGTAATGAAAACAGCCCCTGAAAAACTCATTTGCAGTAAACTCATCTACACCACCTCATTCCAAATCTTCCACAATCTGTCTGAGCTTCTGAATCTGCTCGGCGGAAAGTTTTTTCCTGCCTAACAGGGCTGCAAACAGCTTGTCAACCGAACCGTCATAAATCTTGTCAATCAATTCTTTCGTTTCCGCTTCCTGTACCTCTTCTTTCGGAATAAGGGCATGGCACATGAAATTCGGTTCGGAACGCTCAATCGCTCCTTTTTTGATACACCTTTTTATCAGTGTGTAGGTGGTATTCATGTTCCAGCCGATTTCTTCTTTCAGAACATCGGAAATGTGCTTTGCCGTGGAATCGCCCTCGCTCCAAAGCACACCCATTACTTTTAATTCCGAATCAAAAAGTTTAATATCCATTTTCTCCTCCATGCCGAAGCAGTTTTTGCGAAGGCTGCGAGCCAAATTTCAAATTTGACTCTGCAATTTTGAGTTTGTGGCTCCGGCACAAACCCGCAGTTGAAAAATCAGCACATCAGTGTGATTTTTCAACTTTACCTCCTGGTATCATCTGTATACTACTGCAGTAGTGTTGCTTGACTATACATTACACCTTTCTCAATCGTTTGTCAATACTACTCTGGTAGTGTATGAAAAAATATATATATCTCAGAGATTTATTCTATTTTATCAGAGATTTTTCTTACCACAGATCCGCCAAAAATACTACAATAGCATTAATCTACAAGAACATTAATCTATAAGAACATTCATCTACAGGACGAAATCGAAAATCAGGCCGCCGCAGGTACATTGGTGCAGCGGCGCCTGACTGCAGGAGGAATCATCATGAAGACAACAATCTTAAACGACCAGTGGACCTTAACCGTTCTCGGCGAAAATGTGTACAACATCCCCGGGACACCCATCCGCACCGAGGTTCCCTCCACCGTGTACAGCACGCTGCTTGGGCAGGATCTGATCCCGGACCCTTTTTACCGTGACAACGAGCTGACCGCGTTGAAGCTGATGGAAAATGACTTTGCCTACGAGACGACCTTCACGCTGCAGGCCGCAGACCGGGAGGCCGACCGTATTTTCCTTCGGTTTGAAGGGATTGATACTCTGGCGGATCTCTATCTGAACGGAAAACATCTGGGAGCAGCCGACAACATGAACCGCGTCTGGGAGTTCGATATCACCGCCGAAGTCATGGAGGATGCGCCGGACACCGTCTATCAGCTGAAAGTGGTGCTCCACTCTCCCACCCGTTTTATCCGTGAGGAGAATGAAAAGTGCCCCGTAGGCGGCAGCTCCGACGCCATGCCCGGTTTTCCGCATATCCGCAAGGCAGCCTGCATGTTTGGCTGGGACTGGGGTCCCAGGCTCCCTGACGCCGGCTTATTCCGCCCGGTATCCATCCAAGCCGTAAAGACCGCACGCATCGCGCAGGTTTATCTCACCCAGCAGCACGAGATAACGGAGAAAACCACCCACGGCAATACCGTCTCCTGTGTGCAGCTGGCCGCTGACGCCGAGGTGGAATGGATGCCCGGTATCAGCGCGGACAAGGTGAAACTGCTCCTTCTTGTGACCGCCCCCGACGGCGTTACCACCCTGTCCGCCGAGAGCGCACCGTTCGATGCCCTTACGAACTCCGCGCCTTCTGCGCCTCTGACCGGATTGTCAAGTGATCTGCGCAGCAATCATGTCCGCGTGGAACTGGCCATTACCGACCCACAGCTCTGGTGGCCCAACGGCTACGGTGAGCAGCCGCTGTATACAGTCAAAGCCCTGCTGCTGCCCGATGCTGAAAATGCTGCCCCTTTGGATCTGTGGCAGAAGCGGATCGGCCTGCGGACCATGACCGTGAATACGGACCCGATGCCTGACGAGGTGTGGGACTCCCATCTCACCGATCAGGAGAAAGATCTGGACGACGGCACAAACGTCCTCCTGCATCACGGAGAAAAGACGCTTCTTGTCGCCGACCGAAAAGCAAAAGAACTGCCCGGCCGCAATTTCGCCTTTGAAGTCAACGGCCTGCAGATCTTCGCCATGGGCGCAGACTATATTCCGGAGGATAATATCCTCACAAGACAGACCAGAGAACGTACCGACCTGCTGTTATCCTCCGCACAGGAGTCCCATTTCAACTGCATCCGTATCTGGGGCGGCGGCTATTTTCTGGACGATTTCTTCTATGATGTATGCGACGAGCGCGGCCTTTTGGTCTGGCACGATTTCATGTTCGCCTGCGCATCCTACGAGCTGACGCCGGCCTTCGAGGCAAACGTGTCCGCGGAGATCCGCCAGAACATCCGCAGGCTCCGCTCCCACCCCTGCATCGGCCTCTGGTGCGGCAACAACGAGATGGAAGCGCAGTATGAAGAGAATGCATGGCCCAAGTCGAAGAAACAATATTTCGACTATATCCGGCTGTACGAATATATCATCCCCCGGATCGTGGAAGAAGAAGATCCCATGACCTTTTACTGGCCTTCCTCTCCCAGCTCCGGCGGCAATTACGAGAACAGCAACGCCGAGAACGTGGGCGACGTCCACTACTGGGGCGTCTGGCACGGCAGTGAACCCTTTACCGCCTACAGAAAGCACCACTATCGTTTCCTGTCCGAGTTCGGCTTCCAGTCTTTCCCGGCCCTGCAGACGGTTCGCCGTTTCACGGAAAAAGAAGACCGCAACATTTATTCCCGCGTGATGGAGATGCACCAGAGAAATACAGCGGCCAACGGCAAAATCAGCAACTATCTGTCCCAGACCTACCTGTATCCGAAGAATTTCGACGAACTGCTCTACTGTTCCCAGCTTCTGCAGGCGGATGCCATCCGTTACGGCGTCGAGCATTTCCGGCGGTTCCGCGGCACCTGCATGGGCGCTGTTGTCTGGCAGTTAAATGATATCTGGCCGGTGGCTTCCTGGGCCAGTGTAGACTATTACGGCAACTGGAAGGCCCTGCAATATGCCGAGAAACGCATGTTTGCACCGATCCTTCTCTCCTGTGCGGAACACGGCGAGATCGACCAGAAGCCTTACGTCAACACCCTGCCCATGCCCGTAGAACTCAGCGCCGATCTGCATGTGGCCAACGAGACCGCCGAACCGGTAACGGGCACCGTAAAGTGGGCGCTCCGCCTGCCCGATTCCTCCGTGGTACAGGAAGGCCTGTTTACAGTGACAGCTCCTGCCTTTGGCGGCGCATGGCTTCCTCACCTGGATTTCACCGGACAGGATCCGCTCAAGGTACATCTGGAATATGCACTTTATATAGAAAATACCCTCGTCTCTTCCGGCAGCACCCTGTTCTGCGCACCGAAGCATTATGCATTTCTCGATCCGCAGCTGCAGGTCAGCGTAGAGAATGATGTGGTAACTGTGACGGCCGCAAATTATGCGAAGTCCGTCAGCGTGGAGACCGAGAACGGCGTCCTCCGGCTGGATGACAATTTCGTCGATATGGAGGCCGGCAGCAGAACCTTCCGCATCCTGCCCAGCCGCGATTTCACTGACGACGGCACCCTGGTTTCCGGCGCTTACCGCGTAAGAAGCATCTATGAGAGTGCGGAACGATAAGACTTTTGGTGCAGAGCAATCAGGCTTTTGGTGCAAAGCGATAAGGCTTTTGATGCGAAACCAATAAGGCTTTTGGTGCAAAGCGATACGGCTTTTAGTGCAAAGCGATAAGGCTTTCGGCGTGCAGTGCTGTCACTTTCCGGCCCTGCGCGCCTGTCTTGGCGTGACGCCTTTTATTTTCTTATAACAGCGTATGAAATAGCTGCAGTCGCAGTAGCCTACCTCCTGCGCGATGAAGGCCACATCATGGCTGGAAAAGAGAAGCATGTTCTCGGCCACATTGATGCGGGTCGCATTGATATATTCCCGGCATGTCATGCCGTACCGCCTGCGGAAATGCAGCGAAAAGGTGGAATGCGACATGCCGCACATGGAGGCCAGCTTTTCAGCGGTCAGCTCCTCGAAATAATGCCTGTCGATATATTCCGCTATAAAGTCAAAACGCAGCTCATAAGAGGGGTGAATATCGGGAGCTGCCAGAAGATAACCGTCTTTCTGCCAGCTCCTGAATATCTTTCCCAGGATCCTGCAAAGATCAGCCCGCAGGATCGTCGCATAGGCATAGTCCTTCTCCGCATATTCCTGCATGATCTCCTCAAACAACGGCCGCAGATTCATTTGCTTACTCTGCTCTGGCAAAAAACAGCAGGGACACGTGGATGTGCTGACGTTTCTCAGCGATGCATGCAGATCCACCTCTTCTTTTCTGGAACGCAGCAGGACTTCCGGATCAAACTTTATCACATGATATCGTACCCGCTCCCGCCTGTCAGCGTAACCGATGGCGTGCACACATCTGGGCGGAAACAGAACCACCGAGCCGGGCGGACAGATCTGAACGACGCGGTCAATGGTGATTCTCACATTCCCCTCCAGCAGGTAGAGAAGCTCCACATAATAATGCCAGTGCGCCGGAATGGGCAGTCCGGTCGCATCGCTGTCAAAGCAGAATGCCTCGTAAGGCGAGATGATGGGATCAATATATTCATACAGATTGTTCATGGCGCTCCTCCTGCTGCTCCACCCTGGTCCGGATCCGGTTCGCTCTGTTTTGCCGCTCTGGATGCAGAAATTTGTTATGTCGTTTACTTTCATTATAACAGACCCGGACAGAAAGGCCGAGCCAAAACATCCGATAAAGCGCCAAAAAGCTTTGAAAAGTTTTGGCTCCGATTCTGTACATCGCAATGACAATCATGTATAATGCTTGTTAGTCAAATATCCATGCAGGCATGGCTGCCTGGCTCGTTGCTTCGCAGGAATAAAGATGGCAGTTCCTTCTGCCAGAACATGATCGAAAAGGAGTTCCCGCCATGAAAAAAAAGACCCCAAAGCAGATCGCCGCACTGATCTGTGTCGTTCTGCTTGTTTCCCTGTACCTGATCACCTTCCTTGTGGCATGTCTGGGCGGCGCCGATTCCGGCCGGCTCTTTGCCGCCTGTCTGGTGGCCACCATCGGACTGCCTGTTATCCTCTGGCTCTTTATCTGGTTCTACGGCCTGATGAAGGAGCGGCAGTCGGAAGCCCTCTCCAGCCTGCCGGATGATGAAGATTGATGTTATGTTAACCCTCTGCGGCGGTAGGCGATCACGAAAAGCACCGCCGCTATCGCAATATTCACCGCGATAACGATCACATTCTTCGCCTCTGCCGGCGTTCCGGCGCTTAAGCTGTTCATCAAAAGCTGAATGTGCTGCGAATAGGCGAAGTCCGCCACTTTCGCGATTGTCCCGTTGAACATGGCCAGCATCGGCAGGAAGGAGAAGACCATCATCACCGGCGTCACCACCGCAGTGGCCGCGATCTGGTTTCTGCTCCACACACCGACTGCCGCACCAAGCAGCATGGATGCAAGGATGCCTGCTGCCATGATCAGGCAGAAAGAAAGCAGCTTTTCCCCTGTATACCCTCCCAGAAAGCCGAAGACCACCCCGCCCGCCATACAGGAGCTGAACACAAATCCGCCCACGCCACACAGATATTCCATCGGCTTCACATTGGCAAAGAGCAGCATTCGCAGCGTATTCTTCTCCTTCTCCTCCGAAATGATAGATGCCGATACCGTGAGCGGCGCCATCCCTATATGCATCACCGTGAACATGCCGACGAAGAAATGATCCGGCATATTTTCCACGCGGATGCTGTTTTCCATAATGGCCGCCATAACCGGAAACATCACGAACTGGATCCACAACGCCATATTCTTTCCGGTGTCTTTCAACTGCTTTTTGTAGATGATCGCTGTATTTTTCATGCCTGATTCCTGTCCTTTCTTTCTCCCTGTCCAATGGTGTTTCACTTTTTCCTCTATTCCGAAGCGTTTTACGCTGAGGCCGCAGGCAGAATTTATTCACTCTTCTTCCCGCAGGCTGCACCCCGTCAGCTCCAGAAACACAGATTCCAGATCGGGTTCCGTGGAGTGGATCGTCTCGATCTGCCCTTTTTGCAGATAACCGCAGATTTCCTCTGCTGAGGCCGCCGTATTGGGCAGTTCCAGACTGCTGCCGCCGTACAGCCGGATCTTCAGCTTATTGCGGTGATTGTACCTCCTGTTGATCTCCTGCGGCGCTCCGTACTCTACGATCTGCCCCTCGTGGAGGAGCGCGACATATTTACATAACTTCTCTGCCTCCGTCATATTGTGGGTCGTCAGAAAGATCGTCGCCCCGTCCCCCTGCAGCTGCAGAATCAGCTCATGTATCTGCCTCGTTGTCGCAGGATCCAGTCCGGCCGTGGGTTCGTCAAGAAAAAGAAACGCCGGTTCGTGCAGCACCGCCCTCGCCAGGGCAAGCCTGCTCTTCATCCCCTTGGATAATTTCTGCACCGGGCATTTTCTGTCCTGATACAGTCCTACCCGTTCCAGCACCTCCCGGATCCGTTCCTCCCGCACTCCATAGAACCCGGCACACAGTTTCAGATTATCATAACAGGATAGTCGCTCATAAAAACCAAGATCATCCATCATCATACCGATCCGTCGATACGCTTCCTGCTTCACCAGCGCCATATCGTTTCCCTCCAGACTGACACTGCCCGTCGACGGGGTAAGCTGCCCAGTCACGATCCGGATCAGCGTTGTCTTACCGGCCCCGGAAGGCCCCAGCAGCCCCAGGATCTCCCCCTTTTCTACCGAAAGCGAGATTCCTGCCAAAATCTTTTTCTCCCCAAAATAGTGTGTTATCTCTTGTATCCTGATCGCAGTCTTATATGTCATTGTCTTTCCTTCCTTTCGTCCTCCTGATATCAGTCATGGGCTTTCCTTCTCTTCGCCCTCCCGATACCTGTCACAGGCTTTCCTTCCCTTCGCACTCCTGATACCTGTCACAGGCTTTCCTTCCCTTCGTCCCCTTGATACGCCGCAGCGCTTCCTCCATCTTCCGGTTCTCCGCCTTTTCCTTCAAATGCATGACCGTAAGGCTGCCCGCAAAACACAGACCAAAGGTCAGGAAAAAGGCCGCCCACGACTCCCACATATCCACCGGGAACCAGCCAAACAGTACCGTAAAAATCACGATCACCACAACCACCGCAGATAACATACACACCGTCCGCACCGTAATGGACATCTGCCTGATAATACGATCGGTAAAAAAAAGCACACGCAGGCCCGTGATACAGACCGCAACGACCAGAAACTGCAGCATGGTAGCCACGGACAGTCCTTCTTTGCCCAAGGAATAGATTGTGGAGACCTCCCGCGCCTCCTCTCCCACAAGCAGACACAGTACATTCATCACCGCCACGCTGAATCCGAACGTGATCATGACCTGCCCCAGATAATCAAAGATTGTTTTCTGTTCTTCCATCTTTTCCTCCATTCCGAAACGTCACAAACTCAACCTTAAATTCCAAGCCTTTTTTTCAACGCTTCCGCATACTGCCGCGACACCATAAGTACTTCTCCGTTCTCCATGGTGACGCGGATTCTTCTGTTGATATCCCGTTTCAGTGACTTGATGGCGCGCAGCTGGATCAGGCACGACCGGCCTGCCCGAAAGAAACCGTATTCTTCCAGCTGCTCTTCCAGTTCATACAGCCGCAGGTCCGACTCGTACACCCCTTTTTCCGTATAGACAAAAGTCTTTCTGTCCACGGCCTCGATGTAAAGAATCGTCGCCACGTCCAACAGAAAAGTCTCTCCCTCTGCGAATACGGCAAACTTTTTCTCCATGATTCGCAGCATGGCAATGATACGCTCCAGCTCCGGCGTCAGTCTGCTGCAGGATATGCTGATGCAGTTTTCCTCGATGCCACTGTCCACTTTAATCTCTATTTTCATACACCTGTTCCTCTCTGCGCCAACTGTTCGGATCCGCTCTCCTCCCTGTTGTCCAAGCGCAACGAATCTGCATGATTCTCTGTATGATTCTTTGTATGATTCGTTGTACTATCTAAAGATATCACACCGGCAGGCGGTCCACAACGGCTCACAACGTGTCCTGCCCCATTTCATACCTGAGTGGCCACAATTCACGTCCTGACCGGCCGCAGATTCCAATGCACCCGGCCCATTGTACAGTCTTCTGTCTGAAAAAAGCAGCAGGATCAAAAAACCGGGCCGGCGAATATCCCGCCCTGCCCGGCTTCCAGACAAAGTACTTCATGAATCCGACTTTATCCTGTATACATGTGGATAATAGTTCTGCAATTCGACTACATCTCTTACATTCCCTGCATATGTTGTCAGCCAGCTTTCATACTCCGGGTTATTCCAGACCGTGCCGTCTTCAAAAACGACCTGATTTAGACAGAACAGTGCATATGCAGCCTGACCTGCCCCGTCGTCTCCGGCTTCCGAAAGCGCCTCCACGCTCTCCCCGTCATAGAGTGACCATCCGCCCTGGTATTCCTCCGTCTGCCCTGCCAAAATATTCTCCTTCGACCGGACGACATGCGCAAAACTGCTCTCTGCGCTGCTGTCAAAAAAATTCCAGTACAGCTTTAGCGGCGCTCCCTTCTCGTCATAGGCCAGCATACAATACTCCGTTTCTTTTATGCTCCTGTCTGTATTGTTTGTAAGAATATCGTGAATATACGGAGCCCCGTCCTCATAACGGATAATGTCCGCACTTTCATGGATGATCGACAGAACGTCCTTCTCATCCTCATCTGCGGCCATAACTTCTGCATCCGTCCGCGGCGCAATGGCGGCAGATTCCTGATCCGGGCGGCCGTCCGTTGAAGCGGCCGCGGAAGTGGCAAACAGACTGGCGGTAACCAGTACGGTAAGACAGGCGGACAACATAGCGCCAGGAGTTATTCTTTTTGTGTGCATGATCGCTGTAATCCTTTCTTCAATGACATTTTTACTAAAACTGCTGTAAAGTGATGGCAGCCCGCTTTTCCTTGCTTCCATACTGATCAGAACAAGCGAATAGGCAGACCTTGCCTTTTCCCCAAACCGTCTTACAACGCTTTCGTCACATGCCAGCTCAAGATCCCGGTTGAAAAAAACATACATCAGCCAGACAAAAGGATTGAACCAGTGGATGCACAGGACAAGCGCCGCCGTCAGCTTTGTCAGCGTATCAAAACGGCAGATATGCACATATTCATGCATGAAAATATATTGCAGGGAATCTGTATTCTCCCAGTCCGTTTTTGTCGGCATTAAGATAACCGGGCGGAAAACACCATAAGTCAAAGGAGTGGAAATCCTGTCCGACTGCCTGATCGTGACCCGGCGTCTCAACGGATGATCCCGCAGCCATCTCTCTGCACAGGCATGTCTGACCGGCAATGCAGTCCGAAATTCCTTCCGGCAACGCAGATAAGATATTGCGAAGAATAAAGCCAGCAGTATCGCTCCGACACACCAGACAGCAGACCATACCGGGACAGACCCACTGACTGCCGGCAGCTGTTCCCTGCCCTGTACTGCACTCTGTATTGTGCCTTGTACTACGCCCTGTACTGTGCTTGCTCCTATGCTCTGTACTGCGCTTTCTCCTAAGCTCTGTACCGTGCCTTGTACTGTTTCCTGTACTGAACCCTGATCTGTGATGGCCAGAGCAGATGCAGCAGCGCGGGGACCGTTATATGCTCCGGCTTCCGGAAATACAGAAGCAACCGTACTGCGGCCGATAAACGTATATATGCTGAACACGGACGGAATGGAGAACGGCAGCAGCAATTTTAAAAGCACCATCCCCCACAAAACAGGAAACGTTCTCCTGGGCAGATGTCTATTCGCCACTGTCCGGATTACCATGACCGCAACAATAAAGACAGCCCCGGAAACACTCATTTGCAGTAAATTCATAGTTCCCTCCATTCCGAAGCGTTTTTTGCTGAAGAACGCGTGCAGAACCTCAAGTTCTGCGCTGCGATCAAAGAGTTTGGGACGCTCCGGCTCAAACTCGGGATTGAAAAATCAACACATCAGTGTGATTTTTCAATCTTCCCCTCCCGTTCCTCATTCCAGCTCCGTGACCATCTGCCTCAGCCTTTCGATCTGCTGCGCGGAGAGTTTTTTCCTGCTCAACAGGGCGGCAAACAGCTTATCCACGGAACCGTCATAAATTTTGTTGATCAGTTCATCCGTTTCGGCCTCCTGCACTTCCTCTTTTGGAATAAGCGCATGACAGAGGAAACCCGGTTCAAAACGCTCGATCGCTCCTTTTTTGATGCAGCGCTTGATCAGCGTATAGGTCGTGTTCTTATTCCACCCAAGCTCTCCGGTAAGAACTTCCGCAACATGTTTTGCCGGCACGTCACCTTCTTTCCACAGAATGTCCATCACCTTTAGTTCCGAGTCAAAAAGTTTTACGGTTTTCTGATCCATGCTTTATAGGCTCCTTTCAAATAAGACTGTAGTAGTCTATACCGTTAGACTACTACAGTCTTATTTGAAATGTCAATAGATAAAATTATTAAAGTTTCAAACTACCGCTTCTATCAGGAACTTATCACCAATGATCAGCTCGGAAATGCCAATCTGTTTCTTTTTGTTAAAATTGAAACTGAGCATATACCCCTTCTTTAAGGAATAATGTGTCAGATACTCCAATAACTGCGCTTCCCCTCTGACATGGTATTCATTGCCGCGCCAGATTTTCAGCTCTATTACAAACTGCTCACCCCGGTAATCCACAATGACATCCGTCCGTTCCATGTTTCGTGTCCGTGCCTCTATATAATAATTGCCGACACCATTGATAATCGGCCGCAGATATAAGAGAAAATACCGTCGTCCATCTTCCTCCAGAAAAGTTTCGCCCCGGTCTCCATACAATTCGTCAAAATGTGCGACAAACTTTTCCAAAACCAGTTTCATATTTAAACGGCCATCCTGAACAAACTGATTCCTGCCCTTTGCCGCCGCTTTATAGATCTCGCTTTCTTTGGCTTCTTCTTCCGCCAGAAAAAGATTATACAAACGCATTTCGAAGATCCGGTTTGCAACTGTAACGGATCCGGAAGATCCAATTTTTACAAATCCAAACATAAGCGCTACATCCATGTTCTCATCATCGGGATTATAGGAAATCATTCTCCCCTGAAACAACAGCGCGGAAAGCATATCATACAGCTCCGGATAATCTCTCAACTTCCCTGTCAGTGACTCGAATAATGTATTTTTCTCATCCAAAAGCAGATGCACCGCTTCCAGCATTCCCGCCCTTGTCCAAGCGGCGCTTCTGTCCGGAAACGCCTCGCTCCCTGCGATTCTTTCATCTAACAGTTTGCAGATACGGGATACCAGAAATGGATAGCCACAGGTATAGTCATAAAGCAGGCCCGCCATCATGCCGGAATCCATCCCCGTCCTTGCAGCCCTTTCATACTCATGAAGCATCCCGGAAATTTCTTTTTCAGAAAAGCTCATGTCCACGAGAAAATCAGCTGCTATGTTCCACGGGCTGTTCACTTTATGCCCATCCTCCGGAACAAACTTCCGCTTCAGATTTTTTACATCATAAACTCCGGCCAGAATCACAGACTCAAAGGCCGGCAGCCGTTCCCGGTTTATATAATAGACCCGCAGCTGCGCAAGGAAATCCAAAAACACCTGATTATTGCCGGCACTGTCCACCTCATCCACAAACAGTACCATCGGTTTACAGGATGCACCGCAAATGTCACTTATAATTTCGAACAGCTCCTGCAGCACAAAATCCTGTCGTTTCTCCAAAACAGCCGTTTCCAGAACATACAATAACCTTTGGTATTCGTCAGTATTCTCGTTCTTTTGTCTCCGCACTGCCTGCAGAAAAATTCTTGCAAATGCCAGCGAAAATATATTTTCCGTATGAAAACTGGCCGCACCCAGCATCTGAAAGTCCAGACTCACCACAATATATTCTGTTTTCAGATTTTTTTCCAGTTCCTTTAAAGTCGTGGTCTTTCCGTACTGTCTTGCCCGATTGATGATAAAATACTGGCCGGCATCCACCATGTTCTTAATTTGTATCAATTTATCTGTAATGTCTACCATATAATGCAGATTCGGATTACAAGCCCCATTCACGTTGAAAAATTTGCCCAGCACTCTTACGCTCCTTTCTCCCGTTCCCAGTGTATCACAGGCCGCTTTGGGCGACAAGTGAAACCACAATGTATCATCTGTCACATCACACCGCGGCCTGAGGCTTCCCTGCTGCAGAATCTGCTCATCTGTCACATTACCGCTTTACGCTGCGTCAACTTATAAAGCTCCTCCGTGGCCAGTCTGGTCTTCGCCACGATATCCCCGCAGTTCTGCGGAAAGCAATAATACTGCGCCCTGGCGTCGCCGATGCAGATGACGTCGCCGATCTCATACCAGTAGAAATCCGAGTACAGGCTGTAAGAAGCCATCGGCTCCTGTCTGTAATCCAGCCTGCCGTCACAGCCTGTCAGGTGAAAGCCTTCCTTCGTGTGCACCAGTGTCCCCTCTCCCACCTGGTAGACACAGTCCATGTTGACCAGCATATAGATCGTAACCGGAACCTCCAGTCTGTAGGTCCCTGCTTCCAGCTCCTGTCTGACGCACTCCCGTTCCCACCGATACCAGTCCGGAATATGCGTAAACCGGAGTTGCCCGCATGTCTCTGTTTCCGCTCCCAATACTGATTCTGTGTTCTTATCTTCAAACGCCTGCAGATATCCGTATTCTGTCAGCTCATAGGTTTCACCGCACTGTCTGCAGCCAATCTTCGTTCCCTGCCCCTGCATCCGGCCTTCCGTCCTGCAGCGGGGACACTTATACAACATCCTGTTCAAACCGTCTGCCCGGAAAGGCTCTGCCACCCTGATCTTATTTTCCTGCTGCCATCTGAAATAATCGAAAGTAAACTTCTCCTGCAGAATATCATTTAATTCCTGCGGCGACTTACGTGCGATCTCCTCCGGCGAAAGCAGATACTCCACTTCCGCCGACACCCGCACTTTGCGCAGCTGCAGATTATTGTACAGCGGATCTCTGGCAAAAGCGCCGTTTGTCCGGATCATGACCACCGGTACTTTAAGCAGTTTAAGACACTTGCCGAGACTTTCCGGCAGGGGCGTCTGCGTGCCGTCAAAGCTGTAGCTCGCCTCCGGGAACATCAGAATGGAACTTTTTAATTCCCTGACCGCATAGACCATATCCCGCACCAGCGTCACATCCATCATAAATTTTCTGGTAGGAATGCAGCCGATCAGCCGCATCATCCACCGCTTCCCCACAAACCCATCCGATGTGCACACGACATGAAAAGGCCGCGTGACCAGAAGTCTGGCCGCTATCTTCAAATCTATGAAACTGGAATGGTTCATCAGCACCAGACAGGGTTCGTCTTTGCCCAGCTTCTCAAGCCCCACCGTCCGGTACGTGAATCTTGTCATCCACAGATCCCACACGGACAGCAGCAACAGGATCATGCGGAAAAACAGCCTCTGCCTGATCGGCTTCTCATGCTCCCACACCGGAAGCGCAAGCACCTCCTCATAACCCATTTTTGCGGTCTTTATCTTCATATGTACTCCCCCGTCATACGGCAGTCCAAAATAACATGCCGCACTACATTGCCCTTCGTTCCAATCGTGACAATTTCAGTATACTATACGGGTTATGAGGCCGCAATCTGTATCTTCACTCTGCACAACAGATCAACGTAAACAGAACCATCCCTGCGCGCTTCCTGCAAAAAGAATCAACCTCTTTTCCCGCACCTTTGACTACCCCCTGCCAGATCCCTGATCACCTCACCGGCCAGGATCAGACCCGCCACCGACGGCACGAAAGCCACGCTGCCCGGCACCGCCCTTCTCATGCTGCTTCGTTTCTCCTCCGCCCTGATCTCTTGTTCCTGCGGCATCAACGGCTCTTCCTCCGAATATACTACCTTCAAATGTTCCACATTCCGCTTTTTCAGCTCCCTGCGCATCACTCTTGCCAGTGGGCAGACCTTCGTCGCATAGATATCCGCTACCCGAAACGCACTGGCGTCCAGTTTATTCCCCGCCCCCATGCTGCTTATGACCGGCACCTGCATCTCCTGTGCCCGCAGGATCAGCTCAATCTTCGCCGTCACGGTATCCACCGCATCCACCACATAATCATACTCCGCAAAAGGGAACTGCTCCGCATTTTCCGGCAGGAAGAAGCACCGATGCTCCCGTACCCGGGCCGCCGGATTGATCTCCAGGATCCGCTCCCGCATCACTTCCGTCTTATAGCGGCCCAGCGTCTTATGGGTAGCAATGATCTGACGGTTTAAATTCGTCAGACAGACCCTGTCATCGTCGATCAAATCAAGCTCCCCCACGCCGCTGCGGGCCAGCGCCTCACACACATAACCTCCCACGCCGCCGATTCCGAACACCGCCACCCTTGCACGGGCCAGCCGTTCCATTGCCTCATCCCCCAGCAAAATCTCCGTCCTTGCAAACTGTTCCGTCATATACAACCTCTCTCCTGCTTCGATTTATTTGTTATGTTCGTTTTAGTCATCCTGTTCGTTTTATTCAACTTATTCAGCTTATTCGTCTTATCCAACTTGTTCTCTCTATCTGCTTCCTTCTCTTTTTGCTCTTTATTCGATTCGCTTTATTCGCTTACCAATATACTCTCTTTCCCCCCGTTTCGCAATCTTTTCCAACCAACAGGCCGGCGTCCGGTCATTCTCTCCTCTGTAATCCATCCTCCCCTGACCGCCAGATCATTGCTGCCCGCCTATACCGGTTCCGCTCACTTGACCCACTTTTCCGCCGCCTCAAATTTGCATTGATTTTTTCCCGATATCGCCTATAATATATAGTAATCGACATAATAAATTACTGCTTCCGGTTTCTGTCAAAGCCCTATACGGAATCCTTTACAGAACCGAAAGCACAATTTTTAATGCCGTAAATTATAGAAATGAAACCCTGTTAAATTTTAAAATTTTATGGTAAAAGGAGTCTGATCAATGGAAATCACAAAGGATATTCGATACGCAGGTGTAAACGACCACGAAATAGACCTTTTTGAAGGTCAGTACAAAGTAGAAAACGGCATGGCATACAATTCCTATGTCATCATGGACGAAAAGACTGCTGTTATGGACACAGTGGACGCTTCTTTTTATGAGGAATGGATGCAGAATATAAAGCAGATCCTTGGTTCCCGCACACCGGATTATCTCGTTGTACAACATATGGAGCCGGATCATTCCGCCAATATCAGCGCTTTTCTGGAGGCCTTTCCGGATACGGTCATCGTCTCTTCCGCGCCGGCCTTCAATATTATGAAACAGTTCTTCGGCACCGACTATGCCGATAGACGGCAGATCGTCAAGGAAGGTGATACCCTGTCTCTGGGCATACATACACTGCAGTTCATCGGTGCTCCGATGGTACACTGGCCGGAAGTCATCGTGACTTATGACCAGCAGGATAAGGTGCTTTTCTCCGCAGACGGTTTCGGTAAATTCGGCGCGCTGGACGTGGAGGAAGACTGGGCATGTGAAGCCCGCCGCTACTATTTCGGCATTGTGGGCAAATTCGGTATGCAGGTACAGAACCTGTTAAAGAAGGCCGCGGCTTTGGACATCCAGGCTATCTGCCCGCTGCACGGACCTGTCCTGAAAGAAAATCTTGGATATTATGTAAATCTGTACCAGACCTGGTCCTCCTACGGCGTGGAATCCGAAGGTATCATGATCGCTTACACTTCCGTCTACGGCAACACGAAAGCCGCGGCGCAGCTGCTCGCCGACAGGCTGACCGAGAAGGGCTGCCCCAAGGTAGTGGTGGCCGATCTGGCACGTGAGGATATGGCCGAATGTATGGAAGATGCCTTCCGCTACGGCAAACTGGTTCTGGCCACCACCACTTACAATACGGATATGTTCCCTTATATGCGGGAATTCATCCATGAACTGATCGGACACAATTACCAGAATCGCACGGTAGCGCTGATGGAGAACGGTTCCTGGGCTCCCCTCGCGGCCAAAGCCATGCGCGCGAAGCTGGAAACCTGCAAAGACATCACCTTTGCGGAGCATACCGTGCAGATCCGCTCTGCCCTGAACGAGGACAGCATCGCCCAGATCGAAGCGCTGGCTGAGGAACTGTGCAGTTAGTCAAAGACCTCGCGGCAGTCGCCAAATATCCATGCAGGCATGGCTGCCTGGCTCGTTGTTTCGCGGGAATAAACAGTCAGTAAGAAAACAGTATCCATAACATTGCATCAAAAAGATGCAGGAAAGCCTGACCTGTACCGGTCTTCTTCCTGCATCTTTTTTAACGAAAGGATCTGCACCAGGATTTTCCATCCAAAATACTGCTGCGCACTACGCTACGCATCCACACCCAGCCTGCGCAGTTCTTCGATGGCCTGCTCCCGATCCCGGAAATGAATCGTATGAATACCGAACTTCTCTGCACCGGTCAGGTTCGCCACCGTGTCATCCATAAACACACACTCCTCCGGCACCAGATCATAGCGGTCGATCAGCATCTGGTAGATCTCCGGCATCGGCTTAATGATCTTCTCCTGATAAGACAGGATGCCGCCGTCCGTATAAGGGATGAAATCCAGCGCATGGGCACAGTCCGTCTCCGCCTTATTCGAGAAATTGGATAAATATAACACCCGATATCCTTTACTCTTAAGTTCCTGGATCCACGGAATCGCATAGTCAAGCCGCTTTATCATAGTGCTCACATTCCGCAGCACCTTCCAGATATCCTCCTCGATCTCCGGATCTGCTTTCACGAATGCCTGCACGATCTCTTCCTCACTCATGGCTCCTCTGTCAAATTCATTCCAGTCCGGATTCTTCACCGTGGCCTTCGCGATTCGCTCCACCATCTGTTCATCATACCCAAAACTCTCATAATGTTCTTTCCAGGTAAACTCGGCAAGCACATTGCCGATATCGAATATAATCGTCGTAATCATCTTCTTTTTCTCCTGTCATACCAATTTACAGCCGTTTCCGTGGGTCATGGCTCCTGCTGACAGCCACTGCTTTCCACTTCCATTTCACCCCGGCAGTAATCGCAGCATATGTTCTGCCGCCACCGATAACGGGCTTTTGGGATCCGTCACCACACAGAAATGCCGTTTGGGAATAATCTTGTTGAACCGCAGCTCAAACAGCCGCCCATCCTCCAGATACTCCTGTGCGAAATCTCTCACCACACATCCGACACCCAGATTGCGCAGCGCAAACTGTACGATCATATCACTGGTAGCCAATTCAAATTCCGGCCGCATCAGCACTCCGTTTTTCCGTAGAAAAGCATCCATACAGCTTCTCGTACTGGTGGCTCCTTCCAGGCATATGAGCGGCATCCGTTCCAGCTCCTGCAGATCCAGCATCCGGTTTTTATACTGCATGAACTTCCTTCCGGCCACGAAGACATCTTCAATCTCCCGCACAATGTTTGCCTGCAGGCCGCTCCTGTTGTCAAAAGGTGTGCTGACTACACCGAAATCAATCTTATTCTCCTGCAGATTCAAAAGCGTCTCCGGCGTGGGCGCATTGCTGACCACCACGCGCACTTCCGGATACTGCTCATGAAACTGCTCCAGATAAGGGAGCAGATAGAACTGCAGTGTCATGTCACTGGCCCCGATATGAATCTCTCCCAGCTCCAGATTTAACATCTGCCGAAGCTTCTGCTCACCCAGCGCAATCTGCTCATACCCCTTTGCCACGTAACCATAAAGTCTCTCTCCCTCCGTCGTCAGACGCACACCCCGAGTCGCTCTGGCAAAAAGCTTCACGCCCAGAGCCGTCTCCAGCTGCTTTACGGACTGACTGACTGCCGGCTGCGTGATATGCAGTTCCCCTGCTGCCACAGTCAGACTTCCCGCCCTGGCTGCGTGATAGAACACTTTATAATATTCCAGATTGTTCACCGCTTCCATAACCTTAACTCCTGATCCCGTTGTCAGGATATTCCCGCTTCTGCTGACCATCATGACACTGCTTAAGCAGGAGATCTAAGATACAAACAGAGAATGTCCTGTCCCCGGCCATCTCTCAAACACCCTTCGTCGATGCTCAGCTTCTCGCCAGTCCGTCTACATGAAGTACTTCGCCGCTGATATAGGATGCCATATCCGACGCCAGAAATACGAAAGCACTGGCGATATCTTCCGGCTGACCCATGCGGCGCAGCGGAATCTGTGCAATCATCGGCTCGATCACTTCCTTCGGCACGGAACGCATCATATCCGTATAGGTGATACCGGGAGCCACCGCATTGACTCTCACGCCCTTCGGCCCCAGTTCTCTCGCCAGAGAAAGTGTAAACCCATTCACCGCAAATTTAGAGGTAGGGTATGCGATACCGGCAGGCTGTCCGTACTGGCTGACCATCGAAGAAGTATTCAGAATCACCCCGCTTCCCGCCGCAACCATGTACTCACTGGCCGCTCTGGAACAATTGAATACGCCCTTCACATTCAGATCCATCACCTTCTCAAACTTCTCCGCCGTATAATCCGCAAAAGGTGTACTCTCCGAGACACCCGCATTGTTGACCAGAATATCGATCCGGCCATACTTCTCCACTACTTTATCAAAGGCAGTCTTCACCGCATTATAGTCGGACAGATCAGGCCAGATTCCTTCTACAGCCGCATCCGGATAAGCCTCTTTCAGCTTTCCTACCGCCGCGTCAGCAGTCTCCTGACGGCTTGCGCACAGCACAACTTTCGCACCTTCTTTCATAAATGCCTCCACTGTCGCATAGCCGATTCCTCTGCTGCCGCCTGTAACGACCGCAACTTTATTCTCCAGTAACATTGTTTAACCCTCCTTTACGTCTTAACCTGTTATACCTTCAATTGACAAGGTAATTACAGTATAGCATAAAATTCTATTCGCAGCATATAAAGTATGGGAATTATTTTTTCCTGTAAATGATATCCGCCCGGCCCGGTCCATTGGAAACCATGGTAATCGGATACCCGATCTGCTCCTCAATAAATTCCACATAGCGGCGGCAGTTTTCCGGCAGTTCTTCATAACGACGGATACCTCTGATATCGCATTGCCAGCCCGGCAGCTTCGTTATCACCGGTTTCGCCTTCTCCAGCTTACAGGTAACCGGAAAATCCGTGGTCACTTCACCGTCGATCTCATAGCCCACGCAGACCGGAATTTCTTCCAGATACCCCAGCACATCAAGCACCGTGAAAGCCACATCCGTGGTACCCTGCAGACGACAGCCGTATCTGGAGGCCACACAGTCAAACCATCCCATACGCCGCGGCCGTCCTGTCGTCGCGCCGTACTCGCCGCCGTCACCGCCGCGCCTGCGCAGCTCATCCGCCTCATCCCCGAAAATTTCAGACACGAAGGCACCCGCCCCCACCGCCGAAGAATAAGCCTTGCACACCGTAATAATCTCCTTGATTTCATGAGGCGGCAGCCCTGCACCAATGGCTCCAAAAGCCGCCAATGTGGAGGAGGATGTCACCATCGGATAGATACCGTGATCCGGATCCTTTAACGTGCCCAGCTGTCCCTCAAGAAGAACCGTCTTCCCCTCTTTCAAAGCCCGGTTCAGATATGCGGACACATCGCACACATAGGGCGCTATCGTCTCTCTGTACCCATGCAGCGTGTCAAGCAGCTCTTCCGGCACAATCTGCGGCTTATGGTACAGATGCTCCAGGATGACATTTTTCGTCTCACAGACACGGTTCACCTTCTCCCGCAAAAGATCCTCATCAAAAAGCTCACTCACCTGAAACCCGATCTTCGCATATTTATCCGAATAGAAAGGGGCAATCCCGGATTTCGTGGAACCGAACGACCTGCCGCCCAGCCGTTCCTCCTCGTACTGGTCAAACAGAATATGATAAGGCATCACCATCTGACATCGATCGGATACCAGTATCTTCGGCATCGGCACATTTCTCTCCGTGATTGACCGGATCTCATCTATCAGAATCGGTATATTAAGCGCCACGCCGTTACCGATCACGCTCGTCGTGTGGCCGTAGAAAACACCCGACGGCAATGTATGCAGTGCAAATTTACCATAGTCGTTCACGATCGTATGCCCCGCATTGGCTCCCCCCTGAAAACGAACGATGATATCCGCCTTCTCCGCCAGCATATCCGTAATCTTGCCCTTTCCTTCATCTCCCCAGTTGGCTCCCACTACCGCCTTTACCATTCCGCATCCTCCTTTTTCCATCCATGCCGCTCTCTTACCTTTGCGCCGCTTTGTCTGTATGACGCATGTACGCCAAACACGCAGACAAAAAGAGCCGCTATATCGGTTTACTTTTCACAGTAAACTTACATCATGCTCAGCCTGCCGCCTTGGCGGGCCGCATGGCCATCCATGCTGTGAAAGTCGAAGACTTTCACAATAAACGATTATATAGCAACTTTAATCATAAGTAAAATCAATAATTATTATACAATATATAATTATATCTAATCTTTGCACAGGAACAGCACACACCGCTTTTTTATCAGAATGCCCGCCTCCATGCCGGAGCACTTTGATAAAAAAGCTGCTGTTCTTCTTTCATCCTGTCGGACACGAAATCCGAAACATATCTTCGCAGGCCCTGTGCACAAGCTGTGCCTGCTCCGTATCCGCCATCTTGTAATACACTTCCCTGCCTTCCTTCCTGCTGACAATCAACCCGCTCTTCCGCAAAAACTTCAGATGATGGGAAACCGCCGGATCACTCATCTCCATAGCTGCCGCAATATTGCTGACACATTCCTCGCAATGGCACAGAAGCCAGAAAATCCTCAGCCTGCTGCCGTCACTGATCTGCTTAAACATCTCTGCTGCCTGGATGCACTCCTCCTGTCCCGGCAGCTTTGCAAGCACCCGGTCAATATTATCTCCATGATTATGGGGCAGATTCCCTGTCACCGGATTTTTTCTCTGTTCTCTCTCCCTGTCCATTCTGTCGTGTCGTCTCCTTCTACGCCCCGTCTCCTCAATGTAACAATACAACTTCTATTCCTTGTAATACAACGCCCTGGTGGCATTCAGCACAGCAATAATCATCACGCCCACATCTGCAAAGATGGCCCACCACATATTCAATGTCCCTGCCGCTCCCAGACCAAGACAGATAAACTTCACTGCCAGCGCGAAGATAATATTCTGATATACGATTCTCAGCGTCTTTCTGGAAATGCCGATGGCTGTGGCGATCTTCTCCGGGTTGTCATCCATCAGGACAATATCCGCCGCCTCAATGGCAGCATCCGCTCCCAATGCTCCCATGGCAATCCCCAGGTCCGCTCTGGAAAGCACCGGCGCGTCATTGATCCCGTCTCCCACAAAAGCCAGTTTCTCCTTCGGTCCTTTTGTATCCAGCAATGCCTCCACTTCCGTTACCTTGTCCGCCGGAAGAAGTTCGCTTTTTACCATGTCCACACCAAGCTCTCCGGCCACCGCATCCGCCACAGCCCTGGCGTCTCCGGTTAACATAACTACCTTCCTGACCCCTGCGGCTTTCATCTTCGAGACTGCCGCCCTGGCATTCGGCTTCACCACATCCGCAATCAGGATATATCCGGCATACCTGCCGTCGATGGCCACATGAACTTCCGTCCCGATTTGCTGTGGCGTCTCATAAGCAATCGCCAGCCGCTCCATCAGCTTCCGGTTACCGACCGCCACGCTCCTGCCATCCACCAATGCAGTAACGCCATGTCCGCCAATCTCTTCCACTTCCCTGACTCTCGCCGGATCCACCGCCCGTCCATACGCTTCTTTCAGGCTCCGGCTGATGGGATGGCCGGAATAATGCTCGGCATACACCGCCGTCTCCAACAGTTCCTCTTTCGTGCGGTCCGCCGCCGGTGCAAGGCATGTCACCTCAAAAACGCCTTTCGTGAGTGTCCCGGTCTTATCACACACCAGACAGGCAGTGTGGGACAACGCCTCCAGATAATTGGATCCCTTAACCAGAATCCCCTTGGCTGACGCACCGCCGATACCGCCGAAAAAGCTTAAGGGAATGGAGATCACCAGAGCACAGGGACAGCTGATCACCAGCGTCGTCAGCGCCCGGATCACCCACTGTGACCAATTGGCCGTCTGCCCTGTCAACAGATTGATGACCGGCGGCATCACCGCCAGCACCAGTGCTCCGATACACACTGCCGGTGTATAATATCTGGCAAATCTGGTGATAAAATTCTCCGATCTGGACTTTTTCATACTGGAATTTTCTACCAGATCCAGAATTTTTGATACCGTAGATTCCCCGAATTCCTTCGTCGTGCGCATACGGATCACACCGGACATGTTCACACACCCGCTGATCACCTCATCGCCCTCCTCTGCCTCCCGCGGCAGACTCTCCCCGGTCAGCGCACTGGTATTCAATGTGGAGGTTCCTTCCACGATCACGCCGTCAATCGGCACTTTCTCTCCTGGCTGCACCGTGATGATCGTTCCCGGCTCCACCTCATCCGGGTCCACCTGTACAAGCTCACCATCCTGCTCCACATTGGCATAATCCGGACGGATATCCATCAAGGCCGTAATATTTTTGCGGCTCTTTCCCACGGCATAGCTCTGGAACAGCTCTCCGATCTGGTAGAAAAGCATTACCGCCGTGCCTTCCACATACTCCCCCAGCGCGATCGCACCCACCGTGGCCACCGCCATCAGAAAATTCTCGTCGAATACTTCCCCATGCACAATCCCCAGAACCGCTTTCTTCAAAATATCATATCCAATGATCAGATACGGAATCAGGAACAACATCAGCCTCACATAAGGAATCTCCACCGGCAGAAGACAAAAAGCCGCTGTCAAAACCGCCGCCAGGATGATCCGTATCAATACCTTCTTTTGTTTCTTTGTCATGGTCTACCTCCCTGTTATAACAGCGCTATGGAAAGAGACTTAAAAATGCTTCTTTCCGGCTGCCGTTCTTTTTGTTTTTATTATATGAACATTTAAACACTTATTTAATTATTTGTCAAGAAAAATATTCTGCCTTACCAGGCTTTCAATTGACCGTGCATCACAGCGCACAATTTCTCATGACATAGACAACAAAATGGCCCGGAGAATCCTTCGAGCCACTTTGTCACAAAAACCGAATCCCTGCCAAATGTGCCGGCACACCAGAATCCGCGCTGACAAAATGCGCTATGCCAGCGGCCGCTACACCGGGATCCGCAGCACCTGGCCAATACTCAGGTTATCGCCGCTTAAACCGTTCAGTCTCTTGATGGCGTCCACCGTCGTGCCGTACCGGTTCGCCAACAGCCACAGTGTATCCCCGGACCGCACCGTATAAGTGACATACTGCTGCTCCTGCGAGACCGGGATCCGCAGCACCTGGCCGATACTGAGGTTATCGCTGCTTAAGCCGTTCAGCCTCTTGATGGCGTCCACCGTCGTGCCGTACCGGTTCGCCAACAGCCACAGCGTATCCCCGGACCGCACCGTATAAGTGATCACATTGCCCGGATCCGGAGATGGAGCCGGTCCCGGCTGCGGCACATTCTGATTGATGCCCCGCCAGGCCGCATACAGGGCATTCCATGTGTCGCGTCCTACAATACCGTCCGGCACAAGCCCCATTCTCTGCTGAAAAGCAACTACAGCCTGTTTCGTACCGCTGCCGAAGATACCGTCCTGCGCAGGAGCCGGAATCCCCGGATAGTACTCGGAGATAATGTCCAGCAGATACTGCAGTGTGATCACATCCTGCCCGGCAGAACCCTGCCTGAGCACAGCCGACGGTGGAACCGTCCCGATTCCCAGCGTATTACCTTCGCTGTCCAGCTCCGCCAGTCTGGTCACTGCCGTATACAATGTCGAGATCTTATACCAAGTGGATTTGCCCACAATGCCGTCGCTTGTCAGATTGAAAATGCTCTGGAACCGGGTGACTGCCGCCCGTGTGCTCTCGCCGAAAACACCCGGTTCATCAGTGATCGCCGGAATGGCCGGATAATTCCGGCGGATTCTGTTCAGATAAGTCTGAATCGTCTGCACATCCAGCCCCCTGCTGCCAGCCCGCAGAGGCGTCCCCGGATAGGATGACAGCATATTGGTCATAATATTCGTCTCGGCAATCTCGATATCGTCGGGATAATAGGCACGCAGGATACTGATGGGCGTCCGCCCCTGTTCAGCCAGCGTCACCGTCCCCCACTGAGATAACCCCTGACAGGTAGACGTAGTACCGTTACAGAAAGAAGTAAAATAAGGCGCGTTCTGCCCTTTTCTGCGGACATACTCGTTAAAGATCTGATCCACAATCCTGCTGATAGAGCCATAAATGGGCCGTCCATACACAAAAGCCTGATCGTAGGCCGTGCTGTTCGTGATATCGAAATTATAGCCCTTGCTTCTATACCATTCCGTATAGATCCTGTTCAGTGCAAAGGTAATAATCGCGTAGATATTCGCCCGCAGAGCCGCCTCCGGCCAGGTGGGGTAGATTTCACTGCTGGCAACATTTTTCACATAATCGGGAAAGGATACCTGCACATTCGATGCAGAGGAGGCCGGAGTTCCCAGGTGAACCGTGATCGGATTCGGGATCACTACCTGCCGCAGCACATAGGTTGAATCTCCTTCTGGTGCACCCTCCTGACTGCGCTCTCCCGTCATACTCACCGCCGGGGCCCCCACCGGAATCTGCATCTGCACATCGCGTCCCTGCTGCCCCTGCATCGGTACGAGCATAAGCGGCAGCACCGCCGACTCCCCGTCATAGACCGGTATGTTCGATACATAGACAGAATTAAATCCTTCCGCCTGCGCCAGCACATTGTAACTGACAAAAGGCGTTCCCGTAAATTCCGGATTCAGGGAAAACCTCTTGTCCACCGTCTCCAAAGGGACTCTTCCCGTCTCCCCGTTTTCGTCTGTGCTCAGCTCATAGACACGATTCTGTTCATCGTCCAGCACAGTAATCCGTACCCCCTGCAGCGGAACGGCATCATGCGCAGTTCTCGCCTGCATGGTCAAATAACCGATAGCCATAAAACTTCACTCTCCTTTTCGCCGTAAACAATGGGCAAAATGCTGCGCATTGTTCCATATGCTTTAGAGTATGAAGAATTATGGCTATCAGTTACACACTACCGTTATTTACTTATCAAATCCGGCCCTGTTATTGCACGACTCCGTCGCCGCCTCTTGTCCATACGATGTTCTGGCTGATCATCTGGTCGATATCCATGCCGATGATTTCCGAAGCCCTTGCCTTCGCCGCCCCCTCACCAGGCGTTCCCAGATTTTTGTAAATCTCATAACCCGGTTTCTTATTCCCGTTTAAATCATACAGTCCCAGTGCAAGATTGCTCTCCATCTCGTGCGCATCATCGGTCTGCCGAAACAGCATGAACGCATCCACATCCGGAAGGGACGCCGCTTTCAGATATCCGTAGGCGATGGATGCTTCCTGTGACGCATCACCAAAACTTGACGTATATCCGATCTCCGCCAGGGAGATGCTTCTCACCTGACCGGCCGGATTCAGGAACTGCGCTCTGTGCATATAGTCGATCAGGATATCAATATTCTGCATGGTAATATACGGTGTTGACAGATTATCCTTTTTGACCCACACTGCCGGGCCATTCCACGCATAAGGATCATACAGCGGGGAATTATAGGGATGATAAGAAAGTCCCCAGTCGATATTCCCTTCCCTGTTGATATAGTAATTAAACTGATCCAGATATTCCCTGGCCAGGAAGCTGCCCGGATTAGACTTCCTGTTCCACTCCTGGTCAATGGAATTATAGACATTCACATTAGCGTTTGCACTCTTAAGTTCGTTATAAATAATGCGGAAAGCCTTAACATAAATATTCACGTTAAAATCCAGCGAAGCAGAACTGCTGTACCACCAGGAAGTCCGGGCATTCACTTCATTCCCCAGAATCCAGTTGTCCACCTGGCCATGGTCAAACTTACCGGAATACCGCTGACCCAGAAAAGCGCCGATTGCTTTCAAATGATCCGTGCCGGAAGCATCCGCCACATTCAATGCATATCCCGGGCAGTCTCCGCCCCTTGCCGTCGGATGAACCAGATCCTGGGAATAAGCCCCTCTTCCGCCATTTAAGATCACCATCGTCACCTGCAGTCCATAACTGTTAAAGCTGCGGATCATGGAATCAAATTTACCCACCATATCGCCGTTAAAGTACCATGTGCGGCCGTTATAATCAAAGGGAACTGCCCCCGGCACGGACGCATCGGAACAGATATCGTCCACATACATGTTATAAACTACCTGTTTGATCCCAAGCTCCTGCAGTTCTCCGTTGGATGCCTTCGTCAGATCCGGCAGGATCCCCTTGATACCGGCATCTCTTCTCGGAGAAGTGTAGGCGGCTATGGCTTCCGGGTTGGTAATATAGTGCTCGTCACTGACCTGAACCATCTGTCCGCCCCGTTTTACCGCCACAAGAAACTTACGGCTCAAGTTGGAGTCCGCAGTATTATACTGCAGCGGGAAAGCAGCCGTCACCGAACTGCCCGCTCCTACACTTGCCACAATCTTTCCGGTTGTACCATCCTGCCAGACTTCATCCGCATAAATATAATAAAGACCGTCGTCACTGGAAGGCACGCTGCCCGCGCTGATCTGGCATACCACATCGCCGCCTGCGATCGTACAGGAGCTGATCGCCACAGGACGCCCTGCCGCTTTGGCGCACAATGTCATATACGGACATAAAAACACACAGCAGACGGCCAGTAGTATCCCCGTCACTGCTGTCAACACGATTTCTTTTCCCCTGCTTTTTCTGTCTCTTTTGTACTCTTTCATCTTTCCCTCCATTTCGAAGCAGTTTTTTGCAAAGGCTGCGAGCCGGATTTCAAATTTGGCTCTGTAACTTCCTCCATTTCGATTATAGCTGTAAACCTCTGGTTAAGCAACCCGTCTTTTTCTCTCATGCCCGAACTGCTGCAACTTTAAAGTGCACGCACTTCTCCCGGATTTACATGCACCATAATATGCTTTACTTTGGGAAACCTTTTCTCTATCGCATCATGCACACGTTCGGCGATCCCGTGCGCTTCCCGCAGCGACTTGTCACCGTCCACTCTGATCTCGATGTCCACATATATTTTGTTGCCAAACACGCGTGTATGCAGCAGGTCAACCCCCAGTACTCCGTCCTGCCCCTTCGCACACTGCATGAATTCCATCTCCACCTCGTCCTCACATGCCTTATCCACCATCTTGTTCACCGCATCCCTGAAGATTTCATAAGCTGCCTTCTCGATAAAGAAGCAGATCACCACACTGGCAATCGGATCCGCAACCGGAAATCCCAGTCTGGAACCCGCGATGCCGATCAGTGCCCCGATGGAAGATAACGCATCGGAGCGGTGATGCCATGCGTCTGCCATCAGCGCCCCCGAATCGATCCGCCGGGCGTGCACTCTCGTATACTGGTACATCCCCTCTTTTACCACAATCGATAAAACAGCTGCCACCAATGCCAGTCTGCCGGGCACTGCAAGCCGCGTATAGTCCCCGCCTGCGATCGTACCGACCGCACTACCGCCGATTCCCAGACCGGTAACAGCCAGAATCGTCGCCAGTACGATCGCCGCCACACATTCCATCCTCTCATGCCCGTAAGGATGGTCTTTGTCAGACGCCCTGCCCGAGATCCTGACGCCGATAATCACCACAAACGTACTGAACACATCGGACGCCGAGTGGATCGCGTCCGATATCATGGCCCCCGAATGGGCAAGGATACCGGCAAGAAGCTTACATATCGTAAGGATAACGTTCGCCACAATACTGACCATGGAAACCCGCATGGCTGTTTTCTCATAGTCCTGTACCGCTTCTGTTTTCTGCTGCTCTACTGTCGCCATATAAGTGTACTCTCCTTTTTCATGCTCTCTGCAATATTTTCTGCCGGCAATATTCTCTGTCTGTTTCTGCGGGAAATAATACGGAAAAGAACTTTCCGCAAATAAGAAGAACACCCGCGTACGCAGCAATGGTAACTACTGTCCCGCAGATGTCCTAATCTACTGTCGTCTGACACGACCCGGCTCCCGGGCGTAAAGCCCCGGCCTGCTCAGTTTCTACTGTATGAAAGTCAAAGAATTTTATGACTGTTTACTCTCAGTGAACAAAGGAATACACGCCTTTGTTCACTGAAGGTAAATCTGGTTTTTGCAAATTTCATACACTATATCACATGCCGGCTGAAAATGCAAGTCAGCTTATACACTCCCCCGCAGCAGATCCGCATACCAGAACACAACCTCCTCGATCCGGTACAGCTCTGACTCCCTGCTGACGCTTCTCCAGACTTCCTTATAGAACATAAACCATTCTTCCAGCTCCGCCGCCAGCTGTACACCATCTGCTGTCGCAGCCGTTTCCCTGTGTTGCACCCCGGCCGCAATTACCGCTCCGATCTTCTGGAACAGCTCCGCACCCCGGACTGCCACCAGACAGGCGTGCAGCATCTCGTTGGTCCGCGCCGGCAGCACCGCCATCATCCGCCTGATCTGCTCCTCGATATCCATCAGTTTCCGCAGCGCAGCATCTACACCTGCCATTCCGTCAGCCACTGCTGCCAGTTCTTTCTCTGACAGGGCATCCACGCCCCGTTCCTTGTAATATACCGCCTTCCACCAGTCAAACACCTGACTGTCCGCGATTTTCGCCATCACCGATACAAGCTCTCCGGACCGGTCTCCGAATTCCACCTGCGATATCCGCCGGTTCATCTCCTCAAACGACGGAATCTTTCCATTCCATGAAAAAGCAGCCCCATAGATCCGGCCCGGAATCCCCAGATCCGGATGATTGATATGCCCGTAATCGCCCCAGTCCGTGGTCAACACCCCTTCCGTGTGATACTGTCTCGCGTAAGTGCACATCCGTTTGATATTCTCATATGCCACGTCCAGCCGGTTCACGAACTGGTTCCAGCCGCTGACCCCCGGACAGCTGTACTGCACCGCCCCGGCTTTTGCCAGCTTCTTCGTAGACTCGTCGCTCTGCTCCCTGTCATAGCCCCAGTTTAAACAGATCGTCTGCTTCGGCAGCTCTTTGATAACCTCCGGGAAATCACAGACAATGTCTCCCCAGAACATGGGAATCTTTCCTTTCTCCACCAAAAACCCGCACAGTTTTCTTACATGATCAATATACAGCCGCTTCACGCCGACCCGCTCCGCTTCCGCAAGGCTTCTCCCTTTTCCCAGATCAAAAGTTTCGTCCGCCCCAATATTAAAATGCACCGATGTAAAAAGCGGCATAAACTCCTCGATCAAACCCTTGATCAACGTCAGACTCTCTTCATTCGTCACATCGATTGTATGATGCATCATCCTGTCCACAAATCCGAACGGCTGCCCGCCTGCTCCCGGCAGTTCGCACAGATGCTCATATGTTTTCGTGCGCAGCAGCTTATACAAATGCCCAAAGCAGGAAATATTTGGGATCAACTCAATCTGCAGTTTCCTGCAGTAAGCATCCAGTTCCAGAATGTCCTGTGCCGTCAGTGGGGTATCATCCCGCCACATCTCGCTTAAATCCTCAAACAGATAAGAGTGCTCGATATACAGCTGCATCTGATTGATCTTATAAAAGGCCAGATTGTCCGCCAGCCCCTTTAAATAAGAGAGCGTGGGGACCCGTCCCCTGGTCACGTCGTGATAAAATCCCCTGTTCCTGATATCCGGAAAATCATGGATCCGCATACAGGGCACGCAGGCCCCTGCCTGCCTGACAATCTGCCGCAGCGTCTGTACCCCATACAGCAGTCCTCTGTTTGCACCTCCGGTTATGCCGATACCGTCCACACCGGCCGTCAGCCGATATTCTTCCTCTCCCAGCGCAGCATCCACCGTCAGTGTAACCGCAGTCTTCCCGGATCTGCCTCTCGTAACCGCCGGACCGTATCCCATACAGGCGCGCAGCTCTTCCTGCAGCATTTTCGCGTATTCGTAAGCCTCAGGCCCGCAGGACACATCCACCACAATCTTATGATCAAATCGGATCGTATACGTTCCTTCCAGAAATTCCATTTCCTGTGGTTCCGGTATAATATACATACGATTTCTCCTCCTCTTCCTTCTTTTATCCAAACTTCCTGTCATCTTTCCCGTGGCTGACCTTCATTCTCACTGCAAACCGAAATTCCTCTTCCAGCCGGTATTTCTCCAACAGCTCCGGACCGCAGCTGTTAGAACCAATCCCGCTCTGTCTGTAATCCAGACACAGCACCGTGTAAGGCGATTCCTCCAGCTCATAATTGTGCTCCTTCTGCGTAAGTTCCTCCTGCGTATACACCGAGGCATTGAAGGCGAAAGTCTCCTTTCCCGCCACGGTAAACGCTTCCTGTCCGCCATATACGGTCACATAGTCACAGTCATGATGGCTTCCGTTCTCCTGCGGGCGCACATAGTCCTCATGCATTGCCCTGACTGTCTGGTCAAACACGCCGTGCCAGCCGGCCTGCTTCTTATCCACATAACTCTCCGCCGGACCTATGCCGCAGTACTCCACCCGTTCCAGGGCGCCGGGCAGAAACAGCCGCAGACCGAATCTTGGCAGGAAGGGGAACTCCGGATTCTTTTTCACCGTAAAGGCCGCGTCCAGGGTACCGTCGGAGCCGATGGTCCAGCAGGCGTTCACATCCAGAATCCTCTGTATATAGACTGCGGAGATGGAAAGTACCGTCTCGATCACCACCGCCTGCTTCCCCACTCTCACCTGCGTATCGTAAGCCCGCGTCACGGTGCGGTGATACTGTGCTGCCATCCACTTATGCCTGATATTGCGGTCATTGTCCGTGGGCGCTCTCCAGATATTGAACTCCATGGGCTTCTCCAACAAAGACACATTCTCATGAACCATCTCTGTAAACAGCCCTGTCCGCTTATCATACACATACCTGAATTGTGATGTGGACACCGTTATCATCCCGTCATCTTCCTGCACTGCAAATCCCGCCGCATCCTCATTTCCTCCGGGTACATTCCCGCCGGCATCTCCCTTCACATCCATCCCGTCAAAAAGCGCCGCCACTTTCCGGTTCACCTTTTCCGCAGTCTCCACCGGCACTTCCTCGAAGCCCAGCAGGAAACCTGCCGGAAGCGCTGCCGTCGCCTTTTTCAGCATATAGGAAACTTTCAGGAAACATTTTCCTCTATCCGGTACGTCCAGAGAAATCGGAACCGCCTTTTCCTCATGAGGTGCGATATCCAGAAGCGTACTGTCATCGATGCGTCCCTGCTGCACCACAATACCATCACAGAGCACTTCATACCGTACCTCACAATACTCCTGCAGATTCAGGAAATCCATATAGTTGTGCAGTACCAGCTCCTTCTCCTCCTGACGGAAGGCAGCGACTCTGGCCGGACGATAGACATTCTTGAATTCCAGCAGCCCCGTATGCGGCCTGCGGTCCGGATAGACCAGACCGTCCATGCAGAAATTACTGTCCTGTGGATATTCTCCATGATCGCCGCCGTAAGCATAGACCTTTTTCCCCCGGATGTTCTTCCCCAGATCAATGGCATGATCACACCATTCCCAGACAAAGCCGCCGCAGGCGCCGTCATAGGCCTGGATCACCTGAAAATAATCTTCCAGATCGCCGGGGCCATTCCCCATGGCGTGGCAGAATTCGCACATCACATACGGTTTCGTGCCATCCTGTGCAAAGTAATCGTGAATCTCCTGCAGCGCCGGATACATACGGCTGTGCAGATCGATATTGCTGTAATCATATTGACGTCTGTCAGACACGTAGCGGCAGCTCTCGTAATGTGTCAGCCTCGTGTCATCATACTGCTTCGTCCACTTAAGCGCCTCCTCGAAGGTGCAGCCGTAGGCACACTCGTTACCCATGGACCATATCACCACACTGGGCCGGTTCTTGTCCCGCTCCACGCAGCGCCTCGTCCTGTCCAGCGTGGCCTCCGTAAATGCCGGGTTGTCCGCAATCGCCTCATTCCAGCGTTTGCTCCGGGTCTCCCAATCTGCTCCTTCCAGATAAATATCCGCCGTCCCGTGGCTCTCGTTATCCGCCTCATCGATGACGTAGAACCCCAGTCTGTCATACAGCTGATAACACCACGGAGCATTCGGATAATGGCTGGTACGGATCGCATTGATATTGTGCTCCTTCATCAACAGCAGATCCGTCATCAGCTGTTCCCTGCTGATCGTAAAGCCGGTCACCGGATCACTGTCGTGACGGTTCGTACCGTGGAATTTGACTTTTACGCCGTTCAGATACAACACGCCGTCCCGCGTATGGATTTCCCGGATTCCCACCTGATCCATGATCACTTCCTGCGCAGTCTCCAATACCAGCGTATACAGATACGGTTCCTCGGCATTCCACAATCTGGCATTCTCTATCCGAAACGCCGCATGGCCGGCTTCCGCCTGTCCCTGCGCCGCCAGCCTGCCTTCCCGGTCATACAGACTCACCTTCGTGTCCACAACCTTATCCAGATAGGAAAAGCTGATCTCAACCTCTCCCGTCCTGCCATCCGCCGCCGGGCCTGCCTTCACGAAATAATCGAAGATTCCTTCCCCGGGCCTGCGCAGCAGATAAACATCCCGAAATATACCGCTCATGCGGAACTTGTCCTGATCTTCCAGGTAACTGCCGTCACACCATTTCAGCACCAGAACTGCCAACGTATTGTCTCCTTCGCGCAGAAGATCCGTAACCTCAAATTCACTGGTCGAGTGGGAGACCTGGCTGTATCCGGTAAAGCTGCCGTTCACCCATACATAGAAACAGGAATCAACCCCCTCGAAATTCAGGAATGCCCGCGGCGCCAGCGTGTCTTTCTTATAGGAAAAGGTACGTACATACGCCCCGCAGGGATTGTTGTGCGGAACGTAGGGCGGATCCATCGGAAAAGGATAGCGGGTATTGGTGTACTGGTGTCTGTCAAAGCCGTAATTCTGCCATACCCCCGGCACTGTCACCAGATCAAATCCTTCCGGATCAAACCCTTCCTGCCAGAATTCTTCCTTCGCTTCATAGATACTGTCAAAGTAACGGAACCTCCACTGTCCGGAAAGCAGCACGAAACGGTCAGACTTCTCCCGCTCCTCCAAAAGTACATCCATCCTTTCGGATGCCGGAATATAGTATGCCCTGTCAGGCATGGTGTTCTTATGAAGCACGCTCAGGTCTTCATAATATTTTGGTACGATCATGTTCTCCTCCGTTCTGGCTGTCATCATCCTCTTGATATCCTGACCCTGTAATATAAATTGTATTTTATTATATACAGGCATCCACCGGAAATCCATGCCTTCTATTGGACAAAACATGCACAAAATGATACAATCCTAACAACCCTTGAAAGGAGGTCCATCATGTATTCCAATACCGGCTACCTGCACGATGCAGACATAGAAATAGAAGATACCGTCCACGCCTTAAGCATTGCCAGCTGCGGCGTCTACCGCCTGAGCAGGCAGCCTGTAATGACCACGCTGCGCCCCCAGGGCCGCAGGGATTATCAGCTTCTGTACCTATCCGCAGGCAAGGCCTGTTTCTGCCTGGAAGGCAGGATGCAGGAAATTCCGGCAGGATATATGGTGCTCTACCGTCCCGGTGAAAGTCAGCAGTATTATTACTATGCCAAAGATACCCCGGAAGTATACTGGATCCACTTCTCCGGCTTTGAAGCAGCGCATATTCTGGACAAAATTGGATTCTCTGATGTGCATGTCCTCTCCTGCGGCATGTCCTTTCATTATCCGGAGCTGTTCCGGCAGATCATTCAGGAACTGCAGCTGAAACGCCCCTGCTTCGAAGAACTGCTGTGCTGTTATCTGCAGCAGATCTTTACAGAGATCCACCGAAACCAGCTGGAGATCTCCGCCGATAAATACAGGCATATGGAGGATATGGAAGCTGCCGTCCATTTTTTCAATGAATTTTTTACACAGGATATATCCATCGGACAGTATGCCCGGGAGCATCACATGAGCGTAAGCTGGTTCATCCGCAGCTTCAGACACTACATGGGCATGACTCCCATGCAGTATATCACCTCCATTCGCATCAACAAAGCCAGAGAGCTTCTAAAGAACACGGACTATTCCATCCAGGAGATCAGCGCCCTCTCCGGTTATGAAAACCCGCTTTATTTCAGCCGGATCTTCCACAAACAGACCGGGTACTCCCCCTCACGGTACCGCCGGGAATAGCAGAACTCAAAACTGTACCGGTTCCAGCTGTACCGTAAGCGGCTCCAGCCGGTATTCCGGGAAAGCGTTCAGCAACGCCGGCAAAGCGTCCGCCGTCTGCGTTACCCTGTCATGGGCAAGCAGCACGACCCGCTCCCTGTCCAATACCGTATCTACCGCATTTTTTACCAGACGCTCTGCGCTGTACTCTTTGCCGACGGCATCTTCCAGACTGGCATTCCAGTCATAGTAGATGAACCCCCTCTTTTCCATCTCCTCTATAATCTCATTTCGCACTTTCCTGTTAAAAGCATTGACACTGCCACCGGGAAAACGAAACAGCCTGGTCTCCACGCCCGTCACCTCATATACGGTGTCATAAGCCTTCTGAAAATCATTCATATAGCTGTCCACACTGGCATACAGCGTTTTATAATCGTGTACATCACAGTGAATGCCGATGGCATGCCCTTCCCGCACGATGCGCCTGGCTGTCTCCGGATACTTCCGGACATATTCCCCGATTACAAAGAAGGTGGCCTTCACATTCCTTTCCTGCAAAATATCCAGGATCCTGTCGGTATTTTCCTCGGAAGGACCGTCGTCAAAGGTCAGATACATCGTCCGGGGATTCAGATATCTGTCCACACCTCTGGCAATCCCTTCCGCCAGTTGATCCCTGTACTCCTCCGTGATCAGTCTGCCGCGTTCCTCCCGATTGGAAAGAAACCCCGTCTCGATCAGACAGGACGACATATTGCTTTTACTCGTCACACACAGCTCTGATTCCGACACCAGCTCCCTGCTCACCGCACCTGTCTGGAGCACTGTTTCCTGCTGGATCAGCTGCGCCAGACGGCCGCTGTCCCGACTGGTATCGCTTCCGTCATACCAGGTCTCGATACCTGCCACACTGTCATCCTCGCAGAAATTCTGGTGGATGCTGACATAGAGCAATGCATTCCGGCTGTTCGCCTTCTCCACCCGCTCCAGTTTATCCACATACGTATCGCCTTCCCTGGCAAGTTCCGCCTGATACCCCATATTCCTCAGTTTTACCACCACACGGGCCGCGATCATTCTGTTGATCTCTTTCTCCACCACATCTCCGGACACACAGCCGCCGTCTATCCCGCCATGTCCGGGATCAATAACAATCAATGATGTCTGCCCATCCCGGGATGCCTCTGCGGTGCTCTCTTCATTTTCAGCGTCCTGCCTCCCGTTTTTCCCGTTTCTATCCTTCGAAAATTCCGGCTGCTTCTGCATGGCCGCATCCTTCGTCTCCGTCTTCACAGCCACCGTGGAAGCCTGCATCAAAGCAGTCGCCGCCTCCACGGACTGCGTCGCCTTCCTCGTCTTAAAGGCCACAGCGGCAAACACTATGATAATACAGAAAACTGATATTCCAAACAGTATCCTGTGCAGATAAAATTTCAGTTCTTCTCTTCTTCTCCGTGCTCTGCGGTATCGTCTTCTTCCGTACATAAAAAATGCTCCTCTCCTGTAATCTGCTTCCATCATACAGAAGAGGTGCATCATAATTTCATCTTTTTTGTAACATAGTTACATCTTTTTTGCATCAAAGTTGCATCATCTGGAAATCTTCAGAAATAACTCATTGATCCCTTCGTAAAAACCCACCGTGACGATCGTCCGCTCCTCTCCACTACCGGAAAAGACATATTTCTTATAGTAAGGAGTCGTCTCCAACAGCGGGTTCTCTGTCTCATAAGCTTCCGGGGACGACAGTCCCATATAGCTGCCCCACGCCTCTATGAGCGCATCGGGATCGATCTCCTCCCAATCCAGCTGCGCCCGCACATAGAACTCATAGATCTTACCGTCATCCGCATCGATATACGCATCGATCAGCCGGTTTTCCTTGTTGGCATTCTGCAGACTGCCCGTCAGACTCAGTTTCCAGACCGCCACATTATTTCTCGGTTCCGGCACGTCAATCGCGGAATAGAGCGTCGCCCCATAGGATTCCGCCCGAATCTCCCGGATCTCCTCCGGCAGAATACCCATTTCCTTTAAAACCGAAAGCCCGCTGTTCGCCGTCTCATAGATCTGCTCGTCAGTGATCTCCTTCCCGGACGGACCATTATGGTTGACCACAAAGGCATAAGTCCCCGCCAGCTCCCGATAGGCCGTATCCGGCTCCGTGTCCCTGGCCCTTGCGCTCTGTTCCGTCTCCGGCAGCGTCTGGGCATTCAGACACCGGGACAGAATATAAAGCTTCTCATTGCTGCTCAACTGATAACGGTAACCTTCGCCTCCGGTCTCTTCCTCCTGCGTCCTGATCTGATTCAATATGCCCCTGTCGGTATAGACAGCCAGCGTTTCCGGCCCCCATACAGACAAAACGACCGCCAGCACAGTCAGCACCAGCAGCGCCGGACTAAGAAGCTGCCGCCAGTTTCCGGACATGGCTTTCTTCATACTGCGGCCTCCTTTCCCTCTTCCCATAAGAAGAATCCCGCCGTTGTTCCCTGTCCCGATACGCTCCTGATCTCCAGCCTGCTCCCATGCAGCGCCAGAATCTCCGTACAGAGTGCCAGTCCCAGGCCGGCGCCGTTTCTGCTGCGTGACCTGGATTTATCCACCATATAAAATGCCTGCGTGACTCTGGATACCTCCTGTTCCGGAATCCCGATGCCATAATCTCTGACACCGAACCAATATCCCGTCATTTCTGCTCTTTCTCTCTCTGTCCTTTCCGCTTTCCCTTTTTCCACCTTCCTCTTCTCCGCCCTGCCTCTGGCTGCCCTTTCCACTTCTTCCGATGCTTCCACCGCATACCCTTCGATCTCGATCCTGCTACCAGGCTCCGAAGCCTTACAGGCATTGTCGATCAGGTTTACCAGCACCGTCTGGATCAGGCCGGCGTCCACCGTCACCACCGCCTCCTCATAGCGGAACTGGAAATCCATATCTTCCCTGGGAAGAAACATATTCCGCAGATACTCAAACAACGTCTCCGTAGAAACCTTCTGCAGCCTTGCACCCTCCTTCTTCGTCACCATGATATCCAGCAGCCGCAGTGACATGGTCTCCAGTCGTTTGCCTTCCGTATAAATATAGTTGGCCGAGCGAAAGCTTTTCTCTTCATCCAGCTTTCTGGAACGCAGCATATCCGCATACCCGATGATTGAGGTCAGCGGCGTCTTCAACTCATGGGCAAAAGCTCCCACGAACTCTTCCCGCGACTGCACTTCCTCCTCCAGCTGGCCAATGGTCTTCTCCAGCTCCTCCGACATATGGTTAAAGTCCTGCGTCAGCTGCCCCAGCTCATCACTGCTGACCTGCTCGGCCCGGTATCCGTAATCTCCCGCTGCCATCTCTCTCGTGGCCTTCATCAGAAGACGGATCGGCTTCGTCAGACGGGAAGCGATAAAGTGCATGATCACGATTCCCAGAACCAGCATCAGTACCATCAGTCTGCGGTAAACCGTAAATCCCATCTTTCTCTCCGCAAATACCTGGGATACATCCCTGAGCGTCTCCAGATACAGATCTCTGCCCAGCGCATTGACACTGCTTCCCGTCTGGATATAATAACGCTCCCCCTCCTGTATCACACGGTACGCATATCTGTTTTCCGCTGTCTGCTCCAGCAGAGCAGCGTCCGCCTCAAACCCGTCACTGGCGTAAAGCACCTCTTTCCCCTCATCGGAAAGCCGCAGAAGACGCCCGCTGCCCTGGCCGCTGGTCTCCAGATTAGATGCGATCTGCTCCACGGATCCATCCTGCAGCAGGTCATATTTTAACGGTACATTTAACGCCGCCGTCTGAAAGGCAAACCGCAGTATGCTGTTCTCGTCCAATGCCTGGCCGACCTCCCGCTCCAGCGAAGTCCGAAATACATAATTGACAAAATAAAACCCGCTTAAGCCCAGCGTGATCGCTATAATGATCGTCGTCCAAAGCAACAACTTCCGGGAAAATTTCATTCTCTGTATCCATTCCCTTCCCCTGATTAGTATAACCCACCTGGGCAGAACCCCTGATCCGTGCCCTACAGTTCCAGCCTGTATCCCACTTTATACACTGCCACCAGATTCTTCTCCCAGCCCAGCTTCTTTCGAAGCCGCTGCACATGAAGATCCAGCGTCCTGCTGTTGGCAAAGTATTCGTCATCCCACACCCGCTCATACAGATTTTCCCGGAATAACGCCACATTCCGATTTTCCACAAAAAGCAGCATCAGATCGAATTCCTTGCTGGTCAGTGAAACCGGACTGCCGCTGCGCGTCACCCTTCTCGCTTCCATGTCGATCTCCACATCGCCCAGCATGATCACCTTATCCGTTTTATTGTACCTGCGCAGGACCGCCTCCACCCTGGCCAGCAGTTCCGTCACATCAAAAGGCTTGATCAGGTAATCGTCCGCTCCCAGCTTAAGCCCCCTGACCCGGTCCTTCACCTCATGCTTCGCCGAAATAAAGATCACCGGCACCTTAAAGGGCCTGATATATTCCATCACATCATACCCATCCGCTCCCGGCAGCATGATATCCAGAAGCACCAGGTCAAAATTGTTCTTCTCCACAGCCTCTATGGCGGCCAGACCATCCTGCACCGCCACACAGAAATAGCCCGCCGCTGACAGATTCATATCGATCAGGTCGCAGATAGGCTTTTCATCATCCACTATCAGTATCTTAATCATCATTCCGGACTCCATCCCCAATAGGCTCTCGCCCTGTCTACAAGCTCCGCCACCGTATCTTCCTCCCCGCAGCGGACCTTCTTCTTCACTTCCGTATCCGTCTCAAAACCACTGGTTCTCTGGTAATAGATCTGATAATCACTCTCAATCACCACCTCGTCCACGCTTCCCTCATAGCTGTAACGGGCAAATACCAGCAGGTCTTTCATGCCGTCCCCGTCAATATCCCGGCAGGTGATCCCCTTAAGCGCATAAAGATTGTCATAGTCTCCCATGGGCTGGAAGCTCCAGACAATATTCCCCTGTTCATCCACCAGATAGATCATGAAAATCGAAAACTCGGCAATCGTGTAGCTTCCCGGCATTACCTCCAAATGCCCCAGCTTCTCGAACTGTCTGAAATAGTCCTGCTCCTTCGTAATGACAAAGCCATTCTTTAAAAGCTCCTCTTTCGTGGACGCCGTATAGAGGAATTCCGCGGAGCGCCCGTCCCTGACATACGCAATGATACTTTCCGCGCTCTTGTTCATCCCGAATCGATTGATCTTATCCGAGATCCGGTAATCTCGGTAGAACCCCTTTTCTCCCTGGAAGAGCACATCTCCCACCTTATACTCCCTGCCTGCATACAGCCCCGTCCGGTTCCGGCAGGTGACGATCAGCACGATATCCATCCTCCCGTCCCGGTTCAGATCCTGAAACGAAACGGCTCCAATCTCCACGACAGGCTGTTCCAGAGTCCCCATATTCCAGCTGTTGGCTGCCAGCTGATCCGTCCGGTACACCACCGCTCCATCTTCCTTCGTAAAAAACAGCACCAGCCGCCGGTAACGTTCTTCCATGGCAGGCACTAACAGGATCTCCCCATAACAGGCCGTCTCCAGCGGAAAGATCTGATCCTCAATCACAGAAAAACCGCTTCCTGCAATCTCCGCCCGCCGCTCGATCCCGTTCAACCGCTCCTGATACTCCTCATACGCCTCCAGCACCTGGCGGTCCGTATTCCCCTGTGCAGTCTCTTCTTTCGCCGCCACAGCCATTCCCATGCTGACGCACAATACTGCCACAGCCATTCCCATCCATATGTACCTGCCCCATATCCTTCTCTTCCGCAATACCTACACCCGCTTTTCCTCTGTATCTCCTAAAGTCGCTGCATCGTACCGGCGCTGCTCACCGCTTCGCCGTTACCGGCAAGTCGCTTTTCTCACGGTTCTGCCGGGGTACACCCCGGCGCCGTATGCTCAGACATGAATCTCTGCCTTCACTCCCAGCAGCGCCTCATTCTCCTCCAGAATCGGCTGCACGACTTCTTCCAGGAACTTCTCCACCTGTATCGGCGCCCGTCCCACATACTTCTTCGGATCCATTGTCTCCTCAAGCTCCTCCTCCGACAGATTAAAGGCCGGATCGGCCGCAATCAGCTCCAACAGATCGTTTTCCCGGCCTTCCCTTTTCACATGTGCGCCGGCTTCCATGGACAGTTCTCTGATCCTCTCATGCAGCTCCTGTCTGTTGCCGCCCCGCTTCACCGCATCCATCATTATATTTTCCGTAGCCATAAAAGGCAGCTCACTCATAAGCCGCTTTGTGATCACCTTGTCATATACCACCAGTCCGTCCACCACATTCAGACACAGATCCAGAATACCGTCCACCGCCAGAAATGCTTCCGGAATCGACAGCCTTTTATTGGCAGAATCATCCAGAGTCCTCTCAAACCACTGTGTCGCCGAAGTAATGGCCGGATTCAGCGCATCCACCATCACATAGCGGGACAGGGATGCGATTCTCTCACTCCGCATCGGGTTGCGCTTATACGCCATGGCCGAGGAGCCGATCTGGCTCTTCTCGAAAGGTTCCTCCACCTCTTTCAGGTGCTGCAGCAGCCTGATATCATTGGACATCTTATGGGCCGAGGCCGCGATTCCTGCCAGTACATTGCACACCCTGGTATCCACTTTACGGGAGTAGGTCTGTCCTGAAACCGGATAGCATTTCTCAAATCCCATCTTCCGTGCGATCATGGGATCAATCCTGTCAATAGTCTCCTGATCTCCATCGAACAGCTCCAGAAAAGAGGCCTGGGTTCCTGTCGTACCCTTGGAACCCAAAAGCTTCATCGTCGAGAGCACATAGTCGAGATCTTCCAGATCCAGACAGAATTCCTGTGCCCAGAGCGTCGCCCGCTTCCCCACCGTCGTCGGCTGTGCCGGCTGAAAATGTGTAAAGGCAAGCGTCGGAAGCCCTTTATACTCCCGTGCAAACCCGGCAAGTTCCGCCACCACATTCACCAGCTTCTTTTTCACCAGACGCAGGGCCTGCGTCATCACGATAATATCCGTATTGTCCCCCACATAACAGGAGGTCGCTCCCAGATGAATAATACCAGCCGCCTTCGGGCACTGCTGCCCGTAAGCATAAACATGGCTCATCACATCATGCCGCACTTCCTTCTCCCGCGCCTTCGCCACATCATAGTTAATATCTTCCGCATGCGCTTTCAGCTCGTCGATCTGCTCCTGCGTGATAACCGGCTGCCCGTTCTGGCAAAGTCCCAGCTCCATCTCCGTCTCCGCCAGCGCGATCCACAGCTTCCTCCACGTCCGGAATTTCATATCCGGCGAAAAAATATACTGCATCTCCTTACTGGCATACCGCTCCGATAACGGACTTACATATCTGTCTGTACTCATACTGTCTTCTCCTCCCTCTTATTCATCCACGCCCTTCTTTCCTCCGGCACATCGAACCACCGCATCCCCGCTTCTATCCCATGCGCTTCACTCCGGCTCTTTCTGGTATTTCTTCTCATACTCTTCCACATATTTCATAACCTCTCCGGCATACTGCGGATACTTCTCCACCAGCGCTTTGATCTCCTGCTGGGAACCGCCGGCCACCACTTCCTTGTTGTAATCCATCCGCCGGCGCAGGGACTGTCTCCTGACAATCAAATTATGACGGATCTCCACCATCTCTTTCCGGTCCAGAATCGCCTCCGTCTGGTGCAGCCATATGGCCGGATCCTTGATCTGGTAACACTTTAACATCTGCAGCAGTTCCCGCTCGTTGTAATCAAGATCTCTCTCCGCTTTTCTGAGACTTTCCCGCTCCGCTTTCTCCGTCTCATAATTTCTCCACAATTCCATCAATTCCTTAGCGCTGCCCACCCCGTATTTCAGCTGCAGGTATTCCAGCAGATTGGTATTGTTGACATATCTGATCTTCACCTTATTCTGCAGAAGGATAATCTTATTGATCCCATTCTCCACCCGGCGCAGCTCCTGTCTTGCGTCCAGATGCTTCACATAGATCACCGTGATCGTCACCGCTGCCGCCGCCGCTGTCAGCAAATACCCGATTCCCGTATCCATTTCCAGGAAAAACTGCAAAAGAAGCAGCAGTAAAACACAAAGCCCCAACGCCACGACACAGATGACCGCCATCCCTCTCGTATCGGCGATAACACCCATAACTTCACTTCTACGATAGGCGTAAGCATGTCTCTCTCCGTCCAGCCGGCTGAGGTCCTGCCTGATCAGATTCTGGTACTCCTCTGTCTCACTGAGCTTCTCATAGCCCTCATCCACTTCATCGGCTATCCTCTCCATAAGCTGATAGTTTTCTTCGCTGATCCGGCGCGGCCGTTCCATGAAATCCGCCCTGCTGCTCTGCAGGTCGGCTACCCGTCCGGCGCATTCTTTCAACTGCTCCTTCTCCTCCGGTGGAAGCGCATCGATCTCTTCCATATCCTTCAGATATGATGTGACCATATCATATTCGTAAGTCAGATTCTCCAGCTCTTTCGTCGCATCCGCCATACGTTCCAGACAGTTTTTGACGTAATCATCCCTCTGCTCCTTATTGTCATAGTCGATCTGGTGCTCGACCTCCTCCTCTTCCCACTCGCCTTCATAGAGGTCTGTCCGGTCCTTTTTGTCAAATAATTTATTCTTTAGATTCTTAAACCATCCCATTATCTCTTCCGCCTGTCCAGATTTTCCATATTTTCCATATCGCTCTTCGCCAAGTTACACGTTCTTCACGGTTACAACATCTTCCATCCTATGACACATACTCTCTGTATCGTTCTTTCAGTTCATTCGTCAGCTTCTCGATCTCCTCATAATAAGGCGTATCATTTCCAGCCGTACTGCTTCCTTCCTCTTTGAACACCTGCAGCGTAAAAAGCATACGATTCTCATCCGTCGCCTCAAACTGTCCTGCCGCCTGCTCCATCCGCCTCTCTACCCGCAGCGATGCATTGTGATACTCCGGATGATCGGCAATAAAGGAAATATACTCTTTATCCTGACTGTAAAAACGCACGCTGGCCAGGTACAGCGCCAGGCTGTCCTCCACACCGTCGGCCTCATAGGCCTGCAGGAACCGATCGGCAGCCTGCCTGAACATAAACAGTTTCGCATAAGCCACTCCCATATTATGCAAAACCTGTGACCGCAGCGGCCTGTTCGTCTCCGGGACCTGTGTGAGAAGGGAATGGTACTGCTTCAACGCCCCGTAGAATCTTCCGTGCAGCAGCATATAATCCGCCTTGGCTTTCTGGCGCTCCCAGGGGCTTAAATCCTCATTGTTCCTGATGATCTCCTCTGTTCTGGACACCACATCCGCCGGATACAAATTTACATACTCCAATATAATACCCGCAAATGCCGCCGTGGAACCATTCTGGTTCAGCAGGGAGTACAATGCATGCGCCAGCTGATTTAAGCCGCACTGCTCATCCAGCCACTGCACCAGGTCTCTGCGCATGATCTCCGGATCCAGCATCTCCGCCTTCTCTACCAGCAGATAACACAGCTCCTCCACCGAATATAAATTAACGTAAAATTTCTCTACGAAGTAGGGTTTCCCGGCCTGCCTGCCGGTTCCCAATATGATCTGTCCCATTTTCTTCCGTCCTTTTCATTCAGGATACCTGAAAAGACTCCTCCCAAACGCTTCCGCCCGCCTCGAAAAAATCACCGAATCCCAGATCCGTCACTTTAATACACACCTGATTTGGCGCATTCATCTTCATTTCCATATGGTATCTCGTAAAAGGCGCCCCATTATCACTTTCCCCCGACAGAGTGATCACCTTCGTCTGCACGTGTTTTCCGTCAAGCGGCGTTATCACAAACTTCAGCTCTTTCTCCTTCGTCAGGAGGAAATCACACTCTTTGTATAGTTCATACCAGTTCTCTCCGGCATCCAGAAGCGCATAATAGGACTCCTTTCCCTGCCGCATGACATGCATGCCTATATTGGCTTTCAGCATATCCCTTCCGAGAAAAACATGCTTCCTGCCCTCTTCCCCCGGCTCCAGCTTCTCCAGGAGGCCATAGCAGGCTCCCTTACTGAAAAGGTTATTTCCCTGAAACACCCGCCTGTTACGGCAAAGAAACTGTAAAGACCGCTCCTGCCATCCGGTCCGGAATCCGTCTCCCAGAAGATAGACGGTCGATATAAACCTTCCTTCGCACATGCCCTGCAGTATGCCCAGGAATCTCTCATCCGCCAGACGGCCGGCATCCTGTCTGACTTTCTCGTCCTCCGACTCTTCCGGGATCACAAGTGTCTCGTAGATCTGTTCCTCAATCAGGACGACGACCGGCGTGGTACGCTTATTGCATTCCATTCGATACAGTTTCAACCGCAGGCCGTCATGTTCGCAGGCCAGCACCTGATGATACCACAGATCTGCCGGCTGATGCAGCATAAAGGAATAAAAACTTTCCGTATGGCCCTGGAAAAATATGCGCGGCGTTTTCAGGCCAAGATTCGCGGATACCAACGTTAAAATTTCCACCATCCGGTCATCCGGTTCATCCACCGTGAACATGATCGCATCAATTTTCTCGACAGGAGCTATAAAATTCATCAAAGTCATGGTACGGCGGATGAACAACGTGAGCAATGCCACCGGGTCGAAGATTTCGTCCTCCAGCTTCACCTCTTCACCCTTTCTCGCCAAGGTAACAAGACCGGTAACCGGAATCATATCCTCCTGCTCATTTTTTACGGCATCCTTACCATAAAGCCATTGATTAGCCCCTTTGCGTTTACATAATACTGTCGGAATATTATACTGCTTCGTTCCAACCACAGTTGCCACCGTATCCACATCCTCCTGCCCATAGATACAGTAACTGATCTGAGAATACCGGTTTCCCAGGTCATACCCAACCAGTACGCTTCCCTTATGCAGTTTGTTCCCATCCTTTCGATCCAAGAACATCCGTGCCTGCCATCCTTTTCTCTGTAAACTTACATCATGCTCAGCCTGCCGTCGGGCCGGCCGCATGTCCATCCATGCTGTGAAAGTCGAAGACTTTCATAGTAAACTTACATCATGCTCAACCTGCCGCCTGGCGGGCCGCCTGGCCATCCATGCTATGAAAGTCGAAGACTTTCATAGTAAACCCCCATCATGCTCAACCTGCCGTCGGCCGGCCGCATGTCCATCCATGCTGTGAAAGTCAGAGACTTTCATAGTAAAATGATATATCATCCACCACTCAACGCAGTTTAAACAGGTGATCCACCATAAAATCCTGCCTGTAATACTGCATCATCAGATCATTCACCGTATCATAGTCATGCAGTGTTTTTCCGATCATAATATCATTAAGCACCGTGTAACGGCTTTCAAAATCGTCCTGCTCCATATCGCTTGCCGCAATACTGTTGCTTCTGGTCGGCCATGCCCCGTTCTCCGACTCCTCTGTAATATAGTACTGCAGTCTCTCACCGAAGAAGAGGATAAATTCCTTGACGCAGATGCCTGCAAACATATCCCTCATCTCTTCCTGGCAATACTCGCTCTCCGCACTTCCTTCATCCTGTATCATATAATGAATCACGGCTCTGTATCCGGACCTTACCCGATACTCGATCAAAGTCTTATCCTGATATTCATCCATTTGCGGAATGTACCCCTGGTAATCTTTATACAACGGCAGGACGATCCTCTCCGCCAACAGATCCTGCAGAAAAGCACAGCATGTCTGTCTGACCCGCTCATCCTGCTCGTGTCTGTTCTCCGCATAATACTGCAAAAAGGCCATCTTGCACACACGGTGCATAAATGCTTCCTTCTGATATAATTGCATGATACCCCAGAATATATACGGATCTGCAATCTGCTCTTTCACCATATAGTCATAGCAGCATTGAGACAAAAAGGCCATCCGCAGTTCTTCATTTCCCATTCCTCTGTTGTAGGTCCTGAAGATCTCGATCTTCTCTCCCACATGGGCTCCCGTATACAGCATCTGCTCCAGCATCCGTTCACAAAGCGCATAGGTATTTACCCCGAAAGACTCCGCCGTCTTCCATATATCCCGCATCTCCTTGATGCTGCCCTGGAAGAACTTCACCAGATGATCCAGCACATTCTCATCATACTTACCGCGCTGTACCACATAAGAAAGAACATCTGTCATGACAGGATCTTCTTTCCGCTCTTCTCCATCCAGTAATCTGCTGCACAGCTTCAAAAGCACCTTGGCATCCATATCGTACGGTCCGCAGCGCTTAACCCACTGCCACGCCTCCTCATACATTCCCCGGACGACCATACATCGGATGATTTCCTTTCGTTCCCGTTTCTGTACATCCTCGGGACGAAGCGTCACCAAATAATCATCCAGCTCCCTCATCCGGTCCTTCGCATAGAAGAACCGCACCAGCATCATGCGCAGTATTTTCTTCATCGGTTCCGCCACCCGCTCGGATAAGGAAAGCCGCATATACAGATCCACATTATCATCCTGTACCGTAAGCGTCTTCTGATACTCAAAGCAAGTATACACCGCATACCACAGATTGTCCCTCACAAAAGGTGCGATCATCAGCGCCAGCCTGGCGGGCCCACACAGCTCTTCTTCCTGACAGCCTATACTGACCGTATAGCGGTTCCCCTCCCTGTCCCCCAGTACAATCCTGCAGTCAGAATCATAGACAGGCACCAGCGCCTTTCCGTCGGACACCGGATAAACATTCTCTTCCACCCCATACGGATAAACAACATACGCCTCTACAATCTTATCGGAACAGACCCTGATCTCCTTTAGAAAAAGAAGTGTCACCAGCTGTGCCGCACTCTCCTCGTCGATCATCGGCAGACTGATCACATTGCGGTACAGGTACGCCAAATCTCTGTTGATCCTGCCATACCGTATCTGCTCCGCTACAAACCGTTCGATAGCCGCCGTGTAATTTATATAAATCTCCGTGATCTCTGCTCTGTGCTTATGTACATAGGCATACAAATATGCCGTGATCTCATAATTCAGATTACTCTGGTATGCAAAGTACATGAGTACGATCTTCGGGACAGGCTCACTGTAATCCAGGGGAGCCGACATCATGTAATATTCATACAGACGTGTGATCCGAAGATTCTGCTCCACGCCGGCCTTATACCATTCAAAATAAACCGCTCCACAACGATTTCCCTTGATCAGCAATGCACAGATTGCATGCAGGATATCATTCTGCGGCCGCATTGCATAACATCCCTTCAGGATACGCAGAATGCTCTCGGAATACAGCTTCTCCTTCTGCGACAGATAAACAACCTGCAGGATAATCTCTTCCTTCATCAAACCATGTCTGACCGCAAAAGAGAGAATCTGCTGCTCAAACAGATCCAGCTTCATAAGCATCGCCGGATTCATACACAGCAGATGCCATGCCTCTATATAGATGACCGGCGACGTACAGTGATACCGGAATACTTCTTCCAACAGTCCCCACTTCCGGACAGGATCCCTGATATATTCTTCCGACAGATACATAAGAAGCCACGCGATCCGCCAGTTTCCTCTGTTGCGCACATACATATCGGCAACAGTCTCCGCCACTTCATCCACATAGCTGTCTTCTCTGCTGTATAAAGTCGTAAGATACAGATAATAACACCATAATTCCGGATATTCTTCCCTGCATCCGGCTACCCGGTCTTCATATTTCTCGATCATCCATCTCGCTTCATTATAACGTTCTTCCGTAAGCATCATCTGTGCCTGGAAGAGCTTTAAAGCTATGTCCCTGTCGTCGATCTCCAGCAGTCTGTTTAACAACCTGTTCGTCTCCGCCATCCAGGTACTGGTACTGATCCTTTTCAGGCGAAATGTCTGATAAGAGTCCATCAGTTCCACCGTAAGCGCCTTTTTCTCCTGGTATCGCTCGAATTTCTTTCTGCCGGATATACGGCGTACCAATGTGACCGGTATCTTTGTGACAGTACCATCATCAAACACCAATCTGATACTACCGTAGTTGTTCCCGGCATGCAGGCTTTCATGCGCAACATAATAGTACAGTCTGTAAATATTCCCCAGGAAAGAAGACTCCGTCACTTCCTCTTCTTCCGCCCGCAGAAACTCTCCTTCCGTTTCGATCCGAAAATGTGCGTACCCCCAGCCATTGCGATTCACCACCAGCGTATAACGCATGTTCTCTTCCGGATCCTCTATCCTGATCTCGGTCTCCTCCGGAATATATTCTACCGGCCTTTTCTTATTGATCTCCAGCAGAAATTCCTCTACATTATGTTCATTATCACGAACTCCGCTCAGTCCCCGGTAAGCCGCATAATGCTGTTTATCATTTCCCGTAAACACCCCGGCAAATTCCTCTGCATAAAACAGCTTTACGGCCTCTTCCCAGTTACTCTTCGCCAGATTGGTAAAATGAAACAGATTCCTGATCTCCCCCATGCTGGACATGATCCTTTCCGCCGAGATCGATACCGAGAAAGGAATGTAGTACTCTCCCTGATTGGATATGATATGGATAGACCCCCTGCTCTCTTCTCCCGGCTCCATTCCATGCGCGTCAAATCGATAGAATATCTCATCCTGCACGCCGCCAAATCTCCGGCTCACACACTCCATTCTCAGATCAGAAGAAATAACATCCCCTTCTGTCACCTGTCCCTCCGGGCCGTAAATCGTAAAACTTCCTTCTGTCACCGTATCCGCATCAACTTCCAATTGAATACGCTGACAGGAAAATTCCAGAGATCCTCTGTCATGATTAAATTTACCGTTTAATATGTCTTCTATAACCTGCCGCACGTCTCCAGTCTGCCTTTCTGTAACAGCTCAGACACCTTCCCTGCCACTCACAATGTTGTCTTTCCACACAGATACTTAAATTATAACATTGACTCTACAGCCTGCGCAACACGAAATCCGGCATTCCTTTCCGCAGGCCGCCTGAAACCGCCGATACTCAATGCGGTCCTGCACGAATTTACTACCGTTGCGATATCCCTGTAACTAATCCAAATTCATTACATACCATATTAAGAAGAGAACACTCGAGGTATTTTTATGCAAGAGCCTGTTTTAAAAAGCATGCAAAGTGAAAGCATCGATCAGGGCCGGCTGCAGATCAATGTCACTGCCAATGTAGGATTGATCCCGATCCCCAACGCCAGCATAACCATTTCCTACACCGGCGAACCGGGCAGCACAATAGAGACTCTGACCACAGATTCCTCAGGACAGACGGATCCGGTAACACTTAACGCGCCGCCTCTTGAATACAGTCTGACGCCCAACTCCCCCATGCCTTATTCGGAGTATACCCTGACAGTCAACGCACCGGGTTACGAGCCTGTCACCGTCTCCGGTGTAGAAGTTCTGCCCGAAGTTACAGCCATGCAGAATATAGAGATGATACCCACCGAAACATCTCAGGAAGAATCAGAAACCATTGTGATCCCGGATCATACGCTTTATGGCGACTACCCGCCGAAGATCCCCGAGGATGAAATAAAGCCCATGGATGAATCCGGAGAGATCGTCTTAAGCCGTGTCGTGATTCCGGAATACATTATTGTGCATGACGGTGTGCCCTCTGACACAACCGCTGGAAACTATTACGTTCGCTATCGAGATTATATTAAGAACGTGGTTTCCTCGGAAATCTATGCTACCTGGCCGGAAAGCGCCATCTATGCCAATACGCTGGCCATCATGTCATTTACGTTAAACCGTGTATACACTGAATGGTATAGAAATAAGGGATACAATTTTACCATCACTTCTTCTACGGCTTACGACCAGAAATGGATCTACGGCAGAAATATCTATGCAAATGTTGACAGGCTGGTAGATTCCATCTTTGCCAACTATCTCTCCCGTCCCGGCGTCCGTCAGCCAATCTTCACCTCCTACTGTGACGGCAAGAATGTAACCTGCAGCGGCCTGAGCCAATGGGGATCCAAATATCTGGGTGACGAAGGCTATACCCCTATTGAAATCATCCGCTACTATTACGGCAGTGACATGTATATCAACACCGCTGTTGCCGTGTCCGGGGTTCCTTCCTCCTGGCCCGGCTACAATCTGAGCGTTGGGGCATCCGGCGGCAAGGTCCTCCAGATCCAGCAGCAGCTCAACCGAATCGCACAGAATTACCCCGCCATTCCCAAAATCACGGCGGACGGCATCTATGGCTCCCGCACCGCCGATTCCGTACGCGTGTTCCAGCGCGTGTTCAACCTGCCCCAATCCGGCATCGTAGACTATCCGACCTGGTATAAGATCTCCGAAGTCTATGTGGGCGTGAGCCGGATCGCAGAACCGGGATGAGAACATTGCAGCATTACCTGTCTCCCTGTGCGCTGTAATACTGTACGTCAATCCAATACTCTACCCCTATAGGAGAGTTCATTTTCAGAACATGTAATATTTCATGCTTCGCGGGAATAAAATCTTCCCGGCCATACAGAAATTCATCTCTATGACCGGGAAAGTTACTCTGTCGCCCTTATGCGCTGTCTTTCTTCATTTCCACGCTGCTTTTATGCATAACGGCTTTCGATATTTATTCTATTTCGTCAATAACATCATAATCTCATTACTTCTTGCCACAAACTTCGTCATCGCCTCCGGCTCAAGCGGCGCCTGCTGCAACAGTGCCAGATCGTAAAGCTGTTCGCAGATCATCTTCACATTCTCGCCGTCCTGATGCTCCACCACATACTGTACCAACGGATGGCTGGCATTCAGAATCAACGTCTCACCTTCTTTGCCAAAGCCCATACCCATGTCCATTCCCTGCATGGAATACATCTTCATCATGTCCTGCATTCTGCGGGACTCTTCCGACAGCGTGATCATGGAAGAGATCTTCTTATTCTTCAGCTTCTCAATCTTCACCTTGATGGCATCCTTCTTGAGAGCCTTCTTCATCAGCTCCGCAATTTCTTCCGCCTGCTTCTCCATCTCCTTCTCGGCCTTTTTGGAGGTCCTGGCCTTGAAGACATCCGTCAGATCCGCATCGATTCTCTGGAACTTGATACCCTCATTCTTCATCTCCAGCTGGGAAACAAAAGGCTGGTCGATATTGTGTGTGAGAATCACGGCATCCATTTTCGCCGTCTTGAACATGTTAATATACTGGCTCTGCTGCTTCTCGTCAGTCACATAGTAGATGACCTTCTCTTTCTTCTCCTCTTCGGCTTCCTCAGCTTCCTCGGAATCGTCCTCATCCTCAACGATCTCAGCTTCTACCTTCTCGCCGTTCTCATCCACTGCCCCGGACTCGGTCTTCTCACCCTCTGTCTGCCCGTCCTCTGCCGTGTCGTCTTCCGCCTGACTGCCATCTTCCACTACAACCTCGGCTTCCACCTTCTCGCCGTTCTCGTCCACTGCCGCGGTTTCCGCCTCACCGGTTTCATTGGCAGCGCTTTCGCCTTCCTTCACTTCATCCGGATCAACCTTGTTGACTTCCAGACACTCAGGCAGCGTCAGATATTTGCCTTCCAGGTTCTTAAAGAGGATGTAATCCGTCATCTTCTCGCAGAACTTGTCGTCTTTCAGGCAGCCAAACTTGATAAACGGGCTGATATCATCCCAGTATTTCTCATATTCTTCTTTCTCGGTCTTACACATGCCGGACAGCTTGTCTGCCACCTTCTTGGTGATATACTCGCTGATCTTCTTAACGAAACCGTCGTTCTGCAGTGCGCTTCTGGACACATTCAGCGGCAGATCCGGACAGTCGATCACCCCTTTTAACAAAAGCAGGAACTCCGGAATGACCTCCTTGATATTATCCGCGATAAACACCTGATTATTGTACAGTTTGATGGTTCCCTCGATGGACTCATACTCCATATTGATCTTCGGGAAATACAGGATACCCTTCATATTAAAAGGATAATCCATATTCAGGTGGATCCAGAACAACGGCTCCTTGTAATCCTGGAACACCTTGCGATAGAATTCCAGATATTCTTCCTTCGTGCACTCATTCGGATGCTTCGTCCAGAGCGGATGGGTCTCGTTTAACAGTTCCGGACGCTTCCTGATCTTGAATTTCTGTTCGTCCTCTTCCTTCTCCTTCTTGATCTCCTCCACTACCTCATCCGTATCCAGCTTCTCGTCAGCCGTGACCGTCTGTGTGTCCGTAGTGTTTGCCTTGGACAGATAGATCTCCGTCGGCATAAAGGAACAATATTTCTTAATCACCTCTCTGGCCTTATACTCATTGCAGAACTCCAGGCAGTCCTCATTGATCAGCAGCGTGATCTCCGTACCGATCTCGGTCCTCGTGCCCTCTTCCATATCGAATTCCGTACCGCCGTCACACTCCCAGTGTACCGGCTGCGCTCCTTCCTGCCAGGACAGCGAATCGATATGCACTTCGTCCGCCACCATAAACGCCGAATAGAAGCCCAGACCGAAATGTCCGATGATCTGATCCTCATTTGCCTTATCCTTATACTTCTCGATGAAATCCGTCGCACCGGAAAAAGCGATCTGGTTGATATACTCCTCCACCTCGTCCGCCGTCATACCGATTCCGTTATCGATAAACTTAAGCGTCTTCTCCTCCGGATTTACGATTACCTGAATCTGCGGCTTATAGCCGTCCGGCAGGGCATATTCCCCCATCATGTCCAGCTTCTTCAACTTCGTGATCGCATCACAGCCGTTGGAGATCAACTCCCGGAAAAAGATGTCGTGGTCGGAATACAACCACTTCTTGATAATCGGAAAAATATTGTCGCTGTTAATTGATAAATTGCCATGCTTTGCTGCCATTTTCTCACATTCCTTTCTGATCCTGTAAATTTCATCGCCATCCCGCTAAACAGCCCCGGGCCGATTTCCGGTCTGTCAGAATGGACCGTACCATGCATTCACTGCACGATACCTGTTCTTTCCTTATCTGCTAGATAGTTTAATACGCTGTGACCTATAAGTCAAGAAAAATATTAGCACTCACCATTAATGAGTGCTAATATTTTTCTAAAATTTTTATAAACTTTGTGCTGCATCCCATTCCCCCGGTCTCTCCGCCCCGGCATACTCGGAAAATACGGTCATTTTTAAGCATGACTTTTTCATTTCCTCTATCCGAAATACTCCGTATAGACTTCAAAAAAGTCCATGGTCTTCACATTCTCATCATGAATAAATCCTACACTGTCCCAAAGATTCTCATTCAGATTCCTGGTCAGTGTCTCCACATAGGCATCATACTCCTGCCCAAAGGCCTCCGCACGTCTCTGATCTACGATCTTGATCTTATTGGCATCCGTCTCATCCCTGTCAAAAGTATTCAGACACTTGATGATATGATACCCGAATTCTGTCTCCACCACATCACTGATCTCATCCTTACCCAGATTAAAGGCCGCCGTCTCGAAAGCCGCATCCATCTCACCCTTACCAAAAGAATAGGTACTCTTATCATCCTCGCTGTAACGGCGAATCAGTTCATCGAAATCTTCGCCGTCTCTCGCGAGCCGCAGCGCCTCGCTGGCCTGCCTGTAAGCCTCCTGCTTCGCTTCCTCCGTATACTCCACCTTCTTACCCGTGCCGTCCAGCGCATAAGTCTTGATCAGAATATGCTCCACCGTGATCGTTCTCGCCTCGTCGTCGCTGATCTCCGGATTGATATCCTTAATCGTATATTGATATACCTTTTCCGCCAGGGCAAACTCCGTATACAGATCGCTGATCGTCTTTTTGGAGATCCCCATCTTCTTGATTTCCGCATCACTGAGAGAATCATAGTAAGCCGACGCAGCGTTCTTTACCTGTGCCTTCTCCTCTCCGTCCAGCTCCACTTCATAACGCTCCGCCATCAGATTCATCGTCTTGATGCGTGCAATCTGTGCCAGCGCAATATCCTTCACATTCTGTTCCAGCGTCACGCCGTCCACGTTTGTGGCCCAGATCTCCGTTCCATAGACACTCTCATAGCGATTCTGTATATTGGTCAGATACACCATAATCTCCGGCAGGGAGCAGGTGCTGGTCTCGATCCGAAAGATCTCATCCCTGTCGAATCCGGTGGTAAGCACTATCTTCGTGCCAAACTCATTCCCGCTCCCGCACCCGGTCAGGCTGGCAAGACATAAACCACACGCCAACACGATTCCTGCTGCATATCTCAGCTTTTTATTCATCCTATATCTGCTACGCACTCTCTCTTCATTCCTCCGTCTTCGCTTTGACGCCGTGGAGTTTCTTACTTCTTTTCTTCCACTGGATTCCCTGCTTTATCAAACCAGACTTCCCCGTTGGTCAGCACATAATCTTCACCGCTTAAAATGGCCTGCGCATAATCCTTTGCCGAACGGATCCTCCTCCGAAAAGCGATCCCACCGCCGAACAGATTCCTCGCATCATGGCTATCCGATCCGGCAGTCAACGGCAGCCCGTGTTGCCCGGCATAGGCGATCGCCCGCTTATCAAACGCAGGATCATTGTGCGCCATACTCCTGGAGTTGGAGTGAGTCGCATTCACCCCTTCCACACCGTCCACCCACTGCGGATAAAGTCGAACACCCGAAATATAGTCCGCCTCCCGGAACGGATGGGCATGGATCACCAGACCGCCCGCCCCGTGAATTAACCGATACTGCTCTTCCACCGTTGCCGTCTGAATCTGCGGATGTTCCTTCATCCAGGTCCCGTCCACACCATAGATGAGGAATTCCGTACCGTCATAGCCCGCCTCATATCCGTAGAATACATCCAGTCCAATCTTTTGCCCCTCTTCGGCTGCCTGAAGATACCCCTGTTCAAATCTGTCAACCCATACCGGCCACGGCAGACTCCTGTCCACAGCCGTATTGCCGCCCCAGTTATGATCCGTCACAAATATCCCGGTATAGCCGTATTCCTTACACGCTTTTGCCATCTCCGCTCCGATACTCCGTGCACATGCACTGGACTGTGCCGTATGCAGATGCGTCTCATATAAATAAGGATATTGTTCCCGTATTGCCGTCATAATATATCCCTTCCTTTCCTGATCATCCCCGTTGTCAGATAATGACTGTTCTCCATCATTTTCTCCATTTCTGCGCTGCTTTTTGCGCATAAACGAGTTTGTGGCAAGCAAC
>OFGO01000224.1_pt1 | contig 57517 bp, 49 predicted proteins | sample 1521761 | NCBI WGS metagenome assembly OFGO01 (sample SAMEA3504128, study PRJEB24116) | mouse gut metagenome | biome: mouse gut; feature: mouse-associated habitat; material: faeces | place: Denmark | collected 2011
TTATTAGATTGTGATTTTGGAAATTCTTGAATTGTGGATTTCACTATTCCTGAATTGTGATTTTCATCATTCTTGAATTGTGATTTTAATAATTCCTGATCTGTGATTTTCACAACTCCTCCATTATGATTATTGACTGTCCTGTTTTCTCCTGCTGTTTCCTTTTCATCAGGTTTTTCCTCTTCCTCCGGCAATATCGGCTCTTCCCGTATCATGAAATTCTTTACATAAATCACGTTTGGTTTGCCCAATCCCAGACGCTTTTTCTCTATCAGACCGATACCTTTGTCCGCATCCAGTTCCTTTATCAGCTTTACCGCTTTCTGCATACCGCAGTTCATCAGCTCTGCTGTCTCTTCCACCGTAAAGACAATGTAAACCCTGTCCTCTTCATCAATCCACCTGTTTTTAATGCTAAGCCCCATGCGGTCCAACATCAGCCCGTATAAGACCTTTGATTCACAGGAAAGGCTTCTGAAACATTCCGCTGTGAACAGCATTTTCGGTATACGATAAAAACTGTACTGCCCTGCTTCCATTCCATGAAAATAATCAAACTGGATTCCCTGCATTCTCCATTCCTCACAATCTTTTTATGGTTTTATCCACATAAAAACAGAGGTCTTTTTTTCCTCTGCTCTTATGTAAAACAATATTCTGCTTTCCCTGCCGAAAATATCTATTCGCCAATGCTATTCTGCCTGTATATCCCCCTGCTCAAATCTCCATTTTTTTAGGAGGTCATAGATTACTTCCTCCATTTGCTCCGCTGAATAACCTGCCGGAAAATATTCATTCAGCTTCTTTCTTTGCAGTCTGACTGCCTGGGCTGCCGGTTTTTCATCAGAAAGAAGGATTTCTATCCCGTTTCCGTCCAGCTTCCTTACCCTGCTTAACTCTTTCAGCTTCCTTGCCTGTGCCAGGCTGGGGAATACGCATAACCGCTGCATGATCTGATAAAGCTGCTCCTGCCCTTCCGGCTCCAGATAGGATAATTCCACCCCGGCACCAAAGACGATACGCTTTTCATCTACATAGTCAAGCATAGGCTTTATGAGGAAAGTCAGGCGGATATAACGCTCAATCTGTTTATAGCTTTCTCCGCTTCCCTCCGCCACCATTTCCGTAGATTTCTTTCCCAGATAATCAGGGACAACTTGTCCCTCTTTTTTAGGCCTGCCTTTTACCCTGTCTAACGCGTCCAGCTTCATCTTGTAGGCATAGGCTTTTTCACTGTACAGAAGCTCTTCCCTCTGGATATTGGAATCTACCATGATCACGGTGGCTTCTTCATCTGCCATGCTGCGGACAAAGCAGGGAATCGTCTTAAGCCCCAGCAGTTCACAAGCTCTCTTCCGCCTGTGTCCTGATATGATCTCATACCCGCCTTCTTTCCCCGGTCGGACAATCAGGGGGCTGATAATTCCATGTTCTCTGACGCTTTCCACAGTTTCCTGCATTTTTTCATCATCAAGTACCCGAAATGGATGGGAATTGAATGAATGCAGCTGGTCAATAGCTATTTCTTCTATCCTCTCTGCTGATCCTCCTGTCCCTTCTTCCAGCCCGAACAAAGCGTTTACATCCGGCATTTTGATATTGGAAGCGCTGCTTTTCCTACCTGCCATGCGCCAACACCTCCTTTGTAAGCGCTTCATAAGCTGCCGAAGCCCGTCCCTTCGGATCATGTGCAAATATGCTCCTCCCCTCCGCGCTTGCCTCCGACACACGTACCGACAAAGGGATATAATTCTCAAATACCGGTATCCTCTGCCCATAGTTTCCGCGCACCATCTCCATGATTTCCCTTGCATAATTTGTCCGGGCGTCCACCATAGTCAGCAGGATTCCCTCAAAAGCCAGTGCCGGGTTGATCCGCTTCTTTATCCTCATAATCGTTGCAATCAACTGTTCCAACCCTTTTAAGGACAGATACTGTGCCTGCAGGGGTATAAGCACCGTATCCGCCGCCGCAAGCGCATTGATTGTCAGCATTCCAAGGGATGGCATGCAGTCAATGATAATGTAGTCATAATATGGCGCTACCGCCTCTATGTACTCTTTCAGCATATACTCCCTGCTCATGGCGCTGATCAGAGACACTTCCACCGCAGCAAGGTCAATGTTTGCCGGAAGGAAGCACACCCCTTCCTCATGGGAAAGCAGCCCATATTCTGCTTCTATTTCATGCCCCTCCATGATGGAAGTTATCATCGAAGCAAGCGTTTTATCCAGCCTGTCCGGCTCCCTTTCCCCCATGCTTGCGGTAAGGCTGGCCTGCGGGTCTGAATCAATGAGTAAAACCCTGTTCCCTGCCCTTGCAAGCCCGATCCCTAAATTTACCGTAGTTGTTGTCTTTGACACACCGCCCTTCTGGTTTGCGATGGCAATGACCTTACATTTTCTTCCTGTCCTTTCCATATATCCTGTTCTCCTCGTATAATAAGTTTGTAAGCAAGAAAAACAGCTTACAGACTTATTCTTTTTTGATTAGACAGAAGGATAATTCTAAACATCCTTTCCGAAGATTCTTCTTCCATCATGCTGGTTCATCCATTCTCTGTCTATTGGTTAATAAGTTACTTTATAGTCATGGTCCCAGATGTTACAATAAGTTCCATAAGAACTGTAGCTATGGTCATTGCTTCATCGCTCCTGCAAAGCGTTTGCTATTGCCAAGAAAGCATGCAACCCTAATGCTACGCTAAGACTTATTACACAAATGCTGCATCCTGGTATCTAGCCACCAGCAGGGTATTTCTGCCAGGTAATGCTCATAACGCGAGGTTTAGGGCGGCGTAGTGATCTGGGATAAGCCATGATTACTCTTCTTTATTTTTATTGAAAGGTGGTGATGATCCGTGAAAGAACCTATTGATTACCTCTCAACACTGTTTGTTGGGATTGACATTGCATCCCGTATTCATGTTATCTCTGCACTTGATTTCAACGAGGAATTCTACATCAAGATGAAACCTGTAGAAAACACTCAGGAAGGCGCAGCTCTTATGGAACAGATGATCTCTGATGTGTTAAAACATAACCATCAGTTCAAATACGTTGTTATTGGTATGGAAGCCACCGGCTTCTATGGTGTCCATCTGGCGAACTATCTTTCTGCCAGTGACCTGCTTGCACCATTCTCCGTCAGAGTTTATTGTCTCAATCCAAAGGAAGTTAAGAACTACAAGAAGTCCTTTAACGACATCGGAAAGAATGATGGCATAGATTCTTATGTAATTGCTGATTTTGCCCGTGTTGGACGTATTGCAATCAAACCATGGCGTGGTTCCCAATACCTTGCCCTACAGCGTCTTACCAGACACCGAATGCATATCACTGAATGCATTGCAAGAGAAAAGACTTACATGCTTAACAACATTTATCTCAAGTTCAGTGAATACGCATTGCTGCGTGATGGACAACATCCATTTGCAAACAAGTATGGTGCCACAGCCGAAGCTATTCTTACCGAGTACACAACCAACGAAGCTATCGTTAATTCATCACTGGAAGACCTTGTCGCTTTTATTAACTCTAAGAGCAGAGCGCGCATCGCTGATCCGGAAGAAACTGCAAAGATTTTACAGGCTGCAGCCCGTAACTCATACCGGCTTGATAAATGTCTCTACGAGCCGCTTACTATCTCAATCGCTTCTTCCTTTAACTGTATCAGTTCTTTTGAGAAAGAATTGAAAGCGATTGATAAAGCAATCCTTCAAACAGTTCAGGGATTAAACCCTGACGAGTACACTGTACTGAATTCCATTCCCGGAATCGGTAAAGTTTATTCAGCCGGTATCTTAGCTGAGATGGGCTCCATTAAGGCTTTTCCTAACGCCAATGCCCTCGCAAAATACTGTGGTATCGTTTGGAACGATAATGACTCTGGCGACTTCGTAGCCGAAGACAAACACATGAGCAAAGCTGGCAACAGATATCTGCGCTACTACATCATAGAAGCTGCCGGAAGTGTTATAAGACACTGTCCTGAATACAAAGCATTCTATGACAAGAAATATGCTGAAACCAGAACACATCAGCATAAACGAGCACTCGCGTTGACTTCCCGTAAATTTATACGTCTGCTCTTTGGTCTGCTGGACAAAGGCCAACTCTACTCTCCGGAAAAAAGTAGGTAATCCATATCGCATTCCTAACTTACGTCTTTTTTGAGAAATAAGCCGTAGGTTTATTAAGGTTACCCTTTTCTCTGAAAATCTTTTCAAAATAACTCTTGACTATTTACCAAATTGCTTTCAAGATGAATTACTCTATCATGACGATTAGCTATTTCCAAATCATGAGTTACAGTAATAATTGTAGTGCTAAATTTTTTGTTCATTTTGAAAAGCAGTGTTACAATTCTTTCTTTGTTTTTCACATCCAGAGATGCTGTTGGCTCATCAGCTAAAATAATTTGAGGTTTCATAATTACTCCTCTGGCAAATACGGCTCTTGCTTTTTCTCCACCAGAACATTCAAGCGGCTTCTTTTTTAATATTGGTTTAATACCAATTGCATCAACTACACTTTCGAAATCTTCTGCCTTAAATTCTTTTTTTCCAGAACCTGCATAAAGTAAAGGCAATTTGATATTATCTTCAATTGTCAAAGAATTGATAAGTGCTGACTCTTGAAGAACAAAACCAATCTTTTGATTTCGCCACTGTGCCAACTCGCTTGTATGTAAGCTATTTGTTATCGAACCAAAAAGAGTATATGCGCCAACATAATTCCTATCTATCAATCCGATAATATTAAGCAACGAACTTTTTCCTACACCGGATTCTCCTACAATGGCGACTTTTTCACCAGCAGCAACTTCAAGGTTGAAATTGTTTAATATTGAAAGCTGCGAATTTTTACTCTTATATGTTTTTTCTTTAATGCTTAAGTCGATAATCTTAGTCATTGTAATACCCCCAAAGAAATTGGCATTCTTTTGATTTTCCTTAACATAGTTTCGACAATCATTATTCCAATAATAATATCCAAAAGAACCACTACCAATAAAGCAAGCCAGTCCATTCCAATCAACCCAAATAGTCCGTAAGTAACAAAAGTAGCGTCTTTTCTTATCCAACAGCCATACCTGTTAAAAGCGGTGAATATGAAAACAACTGCAAGGTTAATAAAGGAAAGCATTCCAAAATAGATATAAAATATTTTTCTTAGCTTTGAATAGCTTAATCCAACCAATAAATTAATAGTAAAGTCTTTCAGCATTAAGCGAACACTGACTAATGCGTTCCAAACAGAAATACAAGTTATATCCGCAAGCAAAACAAAGGTTATTGTCGCCATGATTTTTAATGAAGGAAGATAGTATTCATTAAAATAATCGTAATTTTCCTTTTGGCTAAAAAAGTTAAAGTCTAAACCCAAATTATCTTTCAAGACCCCACTTAAATCTGCGACTCCCTCTTCTGAAGTTTGTAGGATCGTTATATCCATGAGACCATTCAATTGAAGGTCTATATTCGCATGATTTATAAAATCCTTATTTACAGGAAAGAGAATCGAAAAATTATAGTATGTCTTGGAATTGAGAGCATAATAATTAGAATGATGGATCGGCATATAGATTTAAAATAAGCAAAATCCACAGGGCAAAATGAAAATTTTCATTCTATCCTGTGGATTTTTATAATTCTTGAAATCCTGTCCGATACCTATTGCTCCTACGATATTATCCTTGACATGCAACTTTTTATATTATCAAAAATGCATTTTCAAAAGAAGCGGCTTAGAATCTACAAGCATATGTAATACCCTTAAAATATAGACACTGTGGCTGCTCTCATTCACATAAAAGAATATTTTATAATTTTTGTAATAACACCTGTGGATCCCCTTTTCTGCTAATTCTTCGTCTTCATCAAGTTCATGCTGTTCCGGCATAAATTCCAGTCGGGCAATTGTATTTCTGAAACCGGCTGCCAGTCTCAAGGCCGTTTCAGGTGAATTCTTTTCAAATGCAATATAATCCGTATTATTTAAAACATCTTCCTCCGCTTTCGGCAGTATGATAACATCATACATCCGCATTTTTATACTTTCTTTCTAATTCTGCAAAAAAGGTTTTATAATCCCTTCCCTTTCCTCCAAGCATATCCTCATAGCTGTCCATTACCATTTTGCGTATTTCTTTTTCATTTTCATCCAAAACGGCTGCATAATCAGCCTGTTCCTTATCAAAAACCATTTCCATATATAACAACACCTCATCTTTCTATATAACAGTTTTCAGTCAGGATATATCATATCATTTTCCACTAAGCACTACATACCCCTGTTCATTATTTCAAGCATATTTGCAGACATATTGTCCTACACTGTTTTGGTAACAAATCCAATTGGAGTGATAATTTTTATTCTTCTGATTTTTAATTATAGCACACAAACAAAATTATGCAACTTGGCAAAAGCATTTCGCTTTATAGATGTATTGTATCAATCATCATGCTTTTTATACGAAAAAACAAAATCCACAGGATAAGAAACCGGAAATATCTTATCCTGCGGACAACTCTGCATAACTCTTTAAAAATCTTCTGAAAATTGGTTCAGAATTGGTTCAAAACGGCTTTTTCATTTGATCTCAAACTACTGCAACCATTGATTTTACTATATTTTACTTATCCAGGCTCTTCATCGTCGGGAACAGCAACACATCCCGAATTGCTGCCGAATCCGTCATCATCATTACCATCCGGTCAATCCCAAATCCAATTCCGCCGGTCGGCGGCATACCAACGCAGAGCGCATTTAAGAAATCCTCATCCGTCTTATTTGCTTCATCGTCGCCCGCAGCCAGAAGCTTCTCCTGCGCGACAAAGCGCTCCCGCTGATCAATCGGATCATTCAGTTCAGAATACGCATTCGCCATTTCCCAGCCGTTCATAAAGAACTCGAACCGCTCCACATATTCCGGGTTTTCCGGTTTTTTCTTTGTCAGCGGAGAAATCTCAATCGGATGGTCTATAATAAAGATCGGCTGAATCAAATGCTCTTCCACATATTCTTCAAAGAACAGGTTCAAAATATCTCCCTTTTGATGCCTGTCCTCATATTCGATATGATGCGCATCCGCAAGTTTTTTCGCCTCTTCCGTCGTATGGATGGCATCAAAATCTACCTTTGCATACCGCTTCACCGCATCGACCATTGTAATCCGCTCAAATGGCTTCGACAAATCCATCTCATGCCCGTTATATGTTATGACTTCCGAGCCCGTCACTTCTTTCGCCACATACCGGTATAAATTCTCCGTCAGATCCATCATGCCGTGGTAATCCGTATACGCCTGATACAGTTCCATTAACGTAAACTCCGGATTATGCCTTGTGTCAAGCCCTTCATTCCGGAACACCCGTCCGATTTCATATACGCGTTCCATGCCGCCCACAATCAGTCGTTTCAAATACAGCTCCAGCGAAATCCGCAGCTTAAAGTCTTCACTCAGCGCATTAAAGTGCGTCTCAAACGGCCGTGCCGCCGCACCGCCGGCATTGGAGACAAGCATCGGCGTCTCCACTTCCATAAATCCCTGTTCGTCCAGGTATCTTCGTATGCTGCTGATTACCTTGGAGCGTTTGATAAACGTGTCCCTGACGTCCTGATTCATGATCAGATCCACATACCTCTGGCGGTAACGGGTATCCGTATCAGTCAGTCCGTGAAACTTCTCCGGCAGAATCTGAAGGCTTTTGGAAAGCAATGTGACAGAAGATGCATGAATGGAAATTTCACCGGTCTTCGTTTTAAATACTTCTCCGGAGATCCCAAGAATATCGCCCACGTCATATTTTTTAAAATCCTTATAAGAATCTTCCCCAATACTGTCCCTTGCTACATAAATCTGAATATTGCCTTTCAGATCCAAAAGATTGCAAAAGGACGCTTTTCCCATCACACGCTTAAACATCATGCGGCCCGCTACGGAAACCGATGCACCTTCCAGTTCATCGTATCCCTCTTTGATGTCCGTGCTGTGATGCGTAACGTCATACTTCGTAATCTGGAAAGGGTCTTTTCCGTTCTGCTGCAGTTCCGCCAATTTTTCACGGCGTACCTTTAAAAGCTGGTTGATGTCCTGTTCCTGTACCTTCTTCTGCTCTGCCATTTTTTCCTCCCGTGTCTATCCATGTCTTTTTCTGTCCGAAGATCAATGGATCCGTCTTTTTACATGGAACGCTGAATTTCCAATACCTTATACTCCAGATCTCCGACCTGCGTCTCTACTTTTACCGTATCTCCGACTTTAGAACCGATCAATGCGCGTCCGACCGGAGATTCATTGGAAATCTTTCCTTTTAAGCTATTTGCTTCCGTAGAACCGACAATCTTATATTCTAATTCTTCATCAAATTCACAGTCCAAAATCCGAACAGTACAGCCGATGCTGATCTTGTCCAGCTCGACTTCTTCTTCCACAACGACTTCGGCATTTTTTAAAATCTTCTCTATTTCTTCAATGCGGGCTTCGATATCACGCTGTTCGTCCTTTGCTGCATCATACTCTGCATTCTCCGATAAATCGCCCTGCTCTCTGGCTTCCTTGATCTTCTGTGCTACTTCTTTCCGCTTTACTAATTTTAAATCCTGCAATTCATCTTCGAGTTTCTTGAGTCCCTGATACGTTAAGATATTTTTCTTATCCATATTAATCTACCCTTCTTTTAATATTCATTCTCGTAAAAAGCTCTCTCGAATTTGTCAAAATAAAGCTGTGTTTCTTCTTCCTCACTGCCTCTGACAATCATAGTATTATACCCGATAGGCACTGCAATGTCAAGATTTCCGGCGCTTTCCCAACGTTTTTTAAAGACCGGGATATAGAGTTTCTTTTCAAAAAGAATCCTGCCGAAGCCTTCCCCCGGCTTTTCAAAATCCAGGATTACACACCCTTTTCCCGCGTCCGAAATAATCCCCGTCAATTTCCGGCGCTCTTTGAAAAAAACTTCCGCGATCAGCCCGTGCTCCTCATACATATTGTCCGCAAACCGTTCAAAATATGCAGGATGCTCCGTCAATATCGTCAGCCGGTTCAAATCCCTGCCCAAAAGGTTTGCCGCCCACAGCGCATACTGCGAATCGGCTCCGTCTAAAAACACTGGCGCAAACTGCCCGTATGAAATCTTTTTTTGTTCCAGAATCTGCTCCATGATACGGCGAAGCTGCCCCAGATACGGATTCTCATAGCCCTCTTCTTCCTGTAAAACCTGTTCTTCTTTCTGCTGTTCCGACCGAAAAAACAGCCGTCTGGCCAAACACAGCACATGTCCCCAAAACACCGTCTGCTCCCCAAACCGTTTCTTTCATTCAGTATATGACAATGTTTCTTCAAATAATGCCAGAAGTTCTGCGTAGCTTTCCGCTTCATTTATTTTTCCGCGCAGCTTTGCCGCATTCCGGCAGCCGTTCACATACCATCCTGCATGTTTGCGCATTTCCCGGATACCGGTGTGCTCTCCTTTATATGCAATTAGCATTCTGGCATGACGCAGCATCGTTTCTATCACCTCTTTTACAGGCGGCTTAGGCAGTGCTTCTCCCGTCTCCAGAAAATGAAGTATCTGCCGAAAAATCCAGGGGTTCCCCTGTGCGCCTCTGCCGATCATAAACCCGTCGCAGCCGGTCTGGCGGTACATATTCCTCACGTCTTCTCCGCTCAGAAGATCCCCGTTTCCGATGACCGGAATATGCACTGCCTCTTTGACCCGGCGAATAATATCCCAATCCGCTTTCCCGGAATAAAACTGTTCCCGCGTCCTGCCGTGAACGGCGACTGCCGCGGCTCCGGATTCCTGCGCAATATGGGCAATCTGCGGCGCATTGATATGCGCATCGTCAAATCCTTTGCGGATTTTAACGGTCACAGGCTTACGGATCGCCCGAACCGTTTGTTCAATAATCTTTCCCGCCAGCAGAGGCTGCTTCATCAAAGCGGAACCGTCGCCGTTTCCGACTACTTTCGGAACCGGACACCCCATATTAAGATCCAGAATATCAAACGGCAGCGCTTCGATCTGCCTTGCAATCTCACTGATTACATCCGGATCCGAACCAAAAAGCTGCAGCGCCACCGGCCGTTCCTCCGGATCAATTGTCAGCAGCTCTTTTGTATTTTTATTCCGATATAAAATCGCTTTGGCGCTTACCATTTCCATACAGATCAATCCCGCTCCCTGCTCTTTGCATAACATACGGAACGGCAGATCCGTTACGCCTGCCATCGGCGCCAAAATCAGATTGTTTTGCAACGTTACATTTCCTATCTGCAGTGTTTTCATCATCGTCTGCCTTTTATTGCTTCTGTTTTTCAAAGATCAGGCGCAGACCGGATAATGTAAGGTTCGGATCGTAAATATCGATACAATCGGTTTCATTCGCAATAATGCGCCCGAGTCCACCCGTGGCAACTACTTTTAAATCCGAATAACCCGATTCTTTTGCCATATTGCGTACAATATACTCTGTCTGTCCGATCTGTCCGTATACAAGTCCAGCCTGCATACTGCTGATCGTCTCCTGGGCAAGAATACTTGCCGGCTTACAGATTTCAATTTTCGGCAGTTTTGCCGCGTCTTCCCACAGCGCCTTTGCACTGATCCGAATGCCCGGCGCCGTTACTCCTGCCACAAAAGAACCTTTGCCGTCTACAAGATCATATGTGGTTGCCGTCCCAAAATCAAGGACAAGGACGGGTCCTCCATACAGTGCATATGCCGCCGCCGCGTCTACGATCCTGTCTGCACCGATCTGTTTGGGATTTTCCGTTACAACCCGGATACCCGTTTTAATTCCCGGTCCCACGATCACGGGCGTAATCTCAAAATACTTAAGAATCGCATTGGTCAGCGAATGCATGACATCCGGCACAACCGATGCAATGATCACATCCCGGATATCCGTTCCAGATAACTGATTTCGTTCGATTAACTCTAAAATTCCAACCCCGTATTCGTCCGACGTCCGCAACTGCTTTGTCGTCATACGAAATGTCGTTACCAGTTTTTTTCTGTCAAAAACCCCAAAGGTAATATTTGTATTGCCAACATCTATGGTCAGTAACATACCAAATCCTCCTAACATCTTCTTATAACATCGTTCCGCTTACAGCCCGCACTTCCCACAGAACACGCATCCCATATAAAGACTGTCCCGGACATCTGCCGATTGTCGTCTTTCACATTCTCTATTCTGTGACATCTGCCAAATATTGTCTTTCACATTCTTTATTCCATGATAACCTGATAAAACAGCTGAAGCGAATCCAATAATTCCGGTTTTGTCCGCTGCAGTTCTTTTACTTTAAGCACGCTTCCAATCTCATCATACAGATAATCTCCTTCGTCAAAAGATGTCCGAAATTCAAGTTCTCCATCTTCGTTATAAACCAATTCCAATATCCCGCCGACATCCTCCGTAAACAGCACGCACATGATTTTCAGCTCATCTTTTACACTCTGCGGAATTCCGTCAAACATCGGATTGATATAAAATTTCTTTTCATACGCGCTGGCGGCGCACAATACGACTTCCTGCTGCATACTGCCTCCTTTAAACATATCCGTAAATTCCGCGGACGGATACTTCCCCGGAAGAAACCCTCCGAACCCCGTGCTCTGTTTCCACAATCAGTTCTCCGTTTTCGGCAATGCCTTTTGCCGTTCCGCAGAACGGCTCTTTTGGATCCAGAATACGAACCTGCCTGTCTTTGTTTACCAGGTAATCATTATATTCTTCCTGTATTTCGGAAAGATCTCCCGCGCCGCAAAAACTCTCGTAATACGATTCAAACTGTTCCCAGACCGCTTCGATCAGTGCAGACCGCGAAACCTCCGCGCCGCTTTCCCGGAACAGAGACGTGGCGATGGCTGCCGCCTCCCCTTCAAACGACTCGTTAGAGACATTGATCCCGATCCCGATGACAACGTAATGAATCGTATCGATATCCGTGTTCATTTCGGTCAGAATACCGCAGATCTTCTTTCCGTTCAAAATAATGTCATTGGGCCACTTGATCTGCGCCGGAAGCGAAAGAGACGTCCGAATCGCTTTTGCAACCGCCATTGCCGCTACAATTGTCAGCATAGAAGCCTGTCCCGGATAAAAGTCCGGGCGCAGCACAATCGTCATAAAAATTCCGCTTCCCTCCGGCGATTCCCAAAACCGCCCCCGTCTGCCCCTGCCGGATTCCTGACGCCCCGCAACAATGAGCGTTCCATGCGGCGCGCCTTCTTCTGCCAGGCGTTTTGCCTGTATATTAGTAGAATCTGTCACTTCAAAATATATGATTTCTTTTCCTGCCCATGCGGTTTTCCGCAGACTCGCCAGCTCATCGGCATTTAAAATATCCGGCGATTCTGTCAAAAAGTAGCCTTTATTCGGAACGGCTGCAATCCGATAGCCTTCTTCTTTCAGCTTCTGCATCCCTTTCCAGACGGCGGTTCTGGAAACGCCCAGTTTCTTCGATAATTCCCCTCCGGAAACATAGCCGCCTGCCTCCCGCATGGCCGTTAACAGTTCTGATTTCAATCCACGTTCTCCCCTAATGTCGCCAGCATAACCGCTTTGATCGTATGCATGCGGTTTTCCGCTTCATCAAATACAACCGACTGGCTGCTTTCAAATACTTCGTCCGTCACTTCGATCTCATCCAGCCCGAATTTTTCAGAAATACTTCTTCCGACCGAAGTATTCAAATCATGGTATGCCGGCAGACAATGCATAAATATCGCCTGTTCTCCCGCCTGTTCCATGACGGCACGATTGACCTGATAAGGCAGAAGCTCCCGAATTCTCGCTTCCCAGACCTCCTCCGGTTCTCCCATTGACACCCATACGTCGGTGTAGATCACATCCGCCCCTGCAGCGGATGCATGCACATCTTCGCTCAACGTAATCGTCGCTCCGGATTCTTCTGCCATCTTTCTGCAATACTCTGTCAGTTCCTTTTCCGGGAAGTAATTTTTTGACGTGCATGCCACAAAATGCATACCCAGCTTTGCACAAACTACCATCAGGGAATTTCCCATATTGTAGCGGGCGTCTCCCATATAAACCAGCTTGATGCCTTTTAATCTGCCGAACCGCTCTCGGATCGTCAATAGATCCGCCAGCATCTGCGTCGGATGAAATTCGTTGGTAAGCCCGTTCCACACCGGAACGGACGCATATTTTGCAAGCTCTTCTACGATATCCTGTCCGTATCCCCGGTACTCGATCCCGTCAAACATCCTGCCAAGCACTCTTGCCGTATCCCGGATGCTTTCTTTTTTTCCGATCTGAGAAGCAGACGGATCCAGATACGTCGCATGCATGCCAAGATCATGCGCCGCCACCTCAAACGCACAGCGCGTTCTCGTACTCGTCTTTTCAAAGATCAAAGCGATATTTTTTCCAGTCAGATGCGCATGCGGGATCCCCTGCTTCTTCTCTTTTTTTAATCGCTGTGCCAAATCCACCAGATATAAAATTTCCTCCGGCGTATAGTCCTTTAGTTTCAAAAAATGCCGTCCTGTTAAATTCATGTTCATATCCTCCTATCCAACATGCGGACAACTCCGCAGTGTCTTTAGATCCTTTCGTCATAGAAACCTAAATGGTCTCCTTATAAGATAAAACAGGGCGCCCGCCTGTGACAGCCCTGTTTTCCGTTTCTTTATGGTTCTTCCCTGACCACTTCCATCAGGGACCGTGCAAGCCCGGCCGTTCCCTGGATCTCCGACGGAATGATGATTTTCGTCGCCTTGCCGTCCGCCGCTTTCGCGAACGCTTCAAGGCTCTTTAAGTGCAGTACGCCGGCATTGGGATCCGCATCCTTTAAAAACCGAATGCCGTCCGCATTGGCCTGCTGAACCTTAAGAATTGCTTCCGCCTGCCCTTCCGCTTCCCGGATCATCGCTTCCTTTTGCGCTTCCGCGCGGAGAATCGCCGCCTGTTTTTCCGCTTCTGCATCTAAGATGGCGGATTCTTTTTTCCCTTCCGCTACCAAAATAGCGGATTTCTTTTCGCCTTCCGCCTTTAAGATCACTTCTCTTCGTTCACGCTCTGCTTTCATCTGCTTTTCCATCGCGTCCTGAATCGCCGCCGGCGGAATGATATTTTTCAGCTCCACCCGGTTGACTTTGATCCCCCAGGGATCTGTCGCCACGTCTAAAGAGGCGCGCATCTTCGTATTGATCGTCTCGCGCGAAGTAAGCGTCTCGTCCAGTTCCAGATCTCCGATGATATTCCGCAGCGTCGTTGCCGTCAGGTTCTCAATCGCCATAATCGGATTTTCTACTCCGTATGCAAACAGTTTCGGATCCGTAATCTGGAAAAATACGACTGTATCGATCTGCATCGTTACATTATCCTTTGTAATGACAGGCTGCGGCGGAAAGTCCACCACCTGTTCCTTTAAATTCACCCTTCTTGCCACACGGTCTACAAACGGTCGTTTAAAATGAATGCCTACACCCCATGTGACCCGGTATGCCCCCAGGCATTCTACAATTGCGGCGTGAGCCTGCGGCACGATCTTAATGCAGCTTGCCGCAATAATCAGAACCAGTACAAATAAAAATACAAATGCCACAAAAAATCCCATATGCATTCCTCCAAATAAAAATAGTATGTCAGATATATTTTATATCTAACATACTACTATAATTTATTTCGGATTACAACTAGAAAAATACATTCGCTCCGATTACGGTTCCCGCATATCCGCTTGCCGCGCTGCGGAAAGAAACTGCTCCGTTCGTATTGTCCACGCCGGAGATTGCTTCTCTCGCCGCCTGTAAGCATGCGCTCCGGACGCCGTTTGCCATAACGTTTGCAACGCTTCCGTTCAATGCCGGCGGGAATTGTCCGCCCTGATAAATGACGCCGGAAATGCTTCCCGGATACGCGCCGCTTCTTACCCGGTTCATAACGACTGCTCCTACCGCAACCATACCTTCGTAAGATCCGTTTCCTGCTTCACACTGGATCAATGCCCCAAGCAATGTCACTTCGTCGGCATTTGCTGACGCTGCCGGCTTCTTTGCGCTTTCTGCCGCTTTTTCTTCGGCTTCTTCCGCTTCCTTTGCCGCAACTTCTTCGCTGTTTAATGCCGTGCCCAGATTCAGCTCAACGCCGACATATTCTGCGCTGACATACGCGGTTGCGTCCGACGTATGGACTGCCACCCAGCCCTCATCTGCGGCTGCGTCTTTATCCACCTTCAGTTTGTCGCCGCTGCTTGCAGTGGTAACAACTTCGGCTTCTTCACTCGGCTCGCTTCTAAGGCGAAGCCCGTCTGTATTTACCGTTGCATAGATACTGCATACTTCATTTGCCAATTCACTGGCTTCCATTCCGTAAACCAGATAATCGTTTTTTACATACCCGGTTACGTTCCCGGAAGAAATCTGTGTCCATTCTCCCTCTACGGAAACAACCTCCGCCACGTCTCCGCGGTAAAACTTGCCCGCCAGCTCGGCTGACTCGTCCGGCGCAGTGCGGATATTCATATCTTCTTCCACATTTGCCATTACAAGGTTCTGCCACTTCGATTCTTCCAAAGACTGCTCCGGCGCTTCCTCTTCCACTATCTCTTCTACTGCCGGCACATCTGCGGTCACTTCCGCCGCATCCGTTTCTACGCTCTGAGCCGCTGCTTCCGCCGCAAATTCTCCGACGCCTGCCGCACTGCCTGCAGCGTCTTCGGTTTCCGCTGCATCGGCCTGACTCTTAGATACAATGTCTCTTTGACCTCTGCCAATGCTGGCTGTTATCATCCCGCTTTCATTGAGCCGGTCCATTTCTTTATCGCACAGTTCGGAAATGATTCCCGCCCTGCCGCCTTTGCTCAATACAACTGTTTCTGTCAAACCGCTTTTGCTGTCTTCCGTGGAACCTCCAAATGCAGTGATCGTCGTCATAACAAGCATCGCTGATGTGACTGTCATGCTTTCAACCACTTTTTTGTTTAGTTTCATCATTCAACCTCCAAGTGTATCTTTCTGTTGAAATGTGTTTTATTTATTAAACCTTTTTTTGCATTTCAATTCAGAAATATTACATTTGTTACAGATTTGTTACGATCAGATAATAGCACACCTAAAATTCTTTGTCAACCCCTGATCTTAATATCCAATCTGATCCGATTGTCGACGCCAGGTTCTCTAAAATGGGCTGCCGGCCGTTTTTCCATAGCCATAGCCGCCGCTGTCCCCGATTCCACGCATTCCAACGCTTAAATAATATAGCAGTACATGACAATAAAATGGCAAAAACTTCCTGCCATTACAAACAGATGAAATATTTCATGGCTCCCGAAATATTTGTGCACTCCGTTAAATCCTTTGAGCTTCAGCGCGTACACCACGCCGCCCACCGTATAAAGGATTCCGCCTGCCAACAACCAGGCAAACGCCCCGGCAGAAAGCCGCTGAAGCAGAAGAGGAAAAACCAGAAGGCAAACCCAGCCCATGGCAATGTATATTATAGAAGAAAACCATTTCGGACAATTAATCCAAAGCGCTTTCAATAAAATACCGACAAGGGCAATTCCCCAGATTACGGTAAGCAGAATCATTCCCGTCGCACCGTCTAAAACCAGCATACAAACAGGCGTATATGTCCCCGCAATCAAAACAAAAATCATCATATGGTCTAATTTACGAAATACCTTTAAAACTCCTTCCCGGACATTTAACGCATGATATACGGTAGACGCCGCATATAATAAAATCATGGCAAGAATAAAAATACCCATCGCCATAATGGCCGACGGCGTTCTGCTCATCTCCGCTTTCAGCAACAGCGGCGCCGCCGCAAACAAAGATAACATCATACCGATATAATGTGTGATCGCGCTTCCCGGCTCCCGAATTGTAATTTGCATAACGATACCTCCTTATTGCCTCTGCACTATGTAGTATTGATTACTATGTATTATTTTATTCAATACTACCACTCGCTATGTCTCATGTCAACAAGAAGAGTTTCGATTTTTCAGGATGCATCATCGATCCGAAACAGTTTCCGAGCATTTTGTTCTGCCGCATCTTCTGCTTCTTTCCTGGTAATCCCTTTAAGCTGCGCTATTTTTTCCGCGACAAAAGAAAGCTTCCCCGAATCGTTTCGTTTTCCACGGAATGGTTCCGGCGCCATATAAGGCGCGTCCGTTTCCAATAAAATGCGATCCAGCGGAATGCGCTTTACGGTTTCTGCCAGTTTTTTTGCATTTTTAAATGTAACGACGCCGCCTACTCCGATATAATACCCCATCTTCACAAATTCTAACGCAAGCTCCGGCGAATAGGAATAACAATGTACGACACCGGGAATCTCTTCGGCATGCACCTGTTTCATCACCCGCATCGTATCTTCCGCCGCATCCCTGGAATGGATAATCACCGGCAGACCGCTTTCTCTCGCCAGTTCCATTTGTCTGGCAAACCAATCTCTCTGTTTTTTCCGTACCTCTGTATCTTTTTCCCAATAGTAATCCAGTCCGATCTCTCCGACGGCGATTACGTTCGGATGTGCTGTCTGTTCTTTCAGCCACGCAAAGCTTTCCTCATTCAGCTCGTCGATTTCGCTTGGATGAACGCCTGCCGCTGCGTAGATATTTTCATAGGTTTCCGCCAGGGCAATGGATGCTTTCGTGCTTCCTATCGAAGCTCCTACATTGATAATCCTGCAAATTTCTCCGCTCAATAAGTTTTGAAGCAGCAAATCCCTGTCATGATCAAACGCTTCGTCATCATAATGTGCATGTGTTTCAAAAATCATCTCAAATCTCCTTTCCGATTTTCTGTCGTTTCCGTATCCGGCATGTTCTCTGCATATGTTTTGTTTACTGATGTCTGTAATAAAAAACCGCAAGCTGTGTACGATCCCGCAGATCCAGTTTTTCCAATATCACGCTCACATAATTGCGGACGGTTCCCTCGCTTAAAAACAGTTTTTGCGCAATTTCTTTATTGCTAAGCCCCAATGCCACTTCTTCAATGATCTCCCGCTCTTTTTCGCTGATTTTGTATTCCGCATAATCCAACGGCCGCTTCGTATGCATCAGGAACGGAATTTTTTCCGCAATGTCTTCTCCAAAAACACTCTGTCCTCCCAGAACTGCTGTCAGAGCCGGCACGATCCCCTCGAAATCCTGCTTTAAAATATAGCCCTTTGCCCCGATCCGAAGCGCTTTGATAATATATGCATCGTCTAAAAATGTCGTCAGAAACAGGATCTTCGCCTCAGGATCCGAAAATAAAATCCGCTCTGCCGCTTCAAGACCGGAAATTCCATTCATTCTGATGTCCATCAGCAGAATATCCGGCTGTTCCCTTTCGTACAGGATAACTGCGTCTTCTCCGGAATAGCCAAGCGCGGCTACCGTAATGGCTGCATCCGACTCCAGGATTGTCTTTAAAGAGACGGCGACTAATCTGTCGTCGTCTACGATCACTACTCGCATAAGATCTCCTCCGTTTTTGGAATTGTCATAAATACGGCAAACCCGTCCTGCGCACGAAACAATATCGTTCCTCCCAGCGAATCTGCACGTTCCCTCATATTCTGTAAGCCGATTCCTTTTTCCGGCCTTACTTTTGCATTCGTACCGTTATCTTCTACCGACAGCCGATAAAATCCCGGATGTTCTCGAAAGCAAATCACCATCTTTTTCCCGTTGCTGTGCTTTACGGCATTGGAAACCGCCTCTTTTGCGACGGCAATCAGGCAGTATTTCACCCGTCCCGGAACGGCGTCTGTCATGTCAAAATCCAGTTTCACTTCAAAATCCAAACCGGCAGATTCTGCAATCTCATACGCCGCCTGTTTTAAATCAACCGAATCCTCATGCAGATTGTGCACGCTCTGGCGAATACTGTCCATCGCCGAATTGAGCGTATCTTTTATCTGAAGAAGAAGCTCGTACGTTTCCCCCTGCCTCTCCTTCGTCAAAAGCGCTCCCGTCATCAGCAACGACCGGGACAGCATATGTCCGACGTTATCGTGTATTTCCCGCGCAATTCGATTTCTCTCTTTGAGCGTCGCCAGATAAATTTCGGAATCCTGTTTTTCCAAAAGCACTTTATTTTTCTCCATCAGCGTCAGGTTCAGCTCTGCGCCGCTGTCCCTAATACGGATCAATGCATCTTTCAAACGCTTCTTTTGTTCCGTCGTATAAGAAAGCCAAACACAAAGAGCCGATGTCGCCGCCCAATAAACGGCGCACTTTGCGGTCACCGGAAGATACAAAAGCGCCAGAACAAAAAACGGCGCAGTCCACAAGAAATCGTTCCGGCGCAGCATATCATACAGCACGACCGGAAACAGCAAAAGAACCATCGGCCAAACAAGAGCCGACGCAAAAAACAGGGCGTACAACACATATCTTTGTCGTTTTTCTTCTATATAATTACCGAGCGCCCCCGCGGTAACTGCGAAAAGAAATGCAATGACCGCCTCCCTGGCCTCATTTACTCCCAATAGCAGAAACATGCAAAACCCCAGCAATATCAATTTATCGGTAAATACCTCCATCGCATCCGCTCCTTTTTGCCTTCATTGTACCAAACCCCCTGTAACATGAACAGAGTATCTTTAAAAAATGACATTTGTCATGCACGCCGGTGATTCTGTTCACTTTCTTTTTTTTAAACAATTTTATAAAGTAACGGTATAAATCTATGAAACATGACAGAAAGGAATTTCTTATGAGCAAACCTGTGATTAAAATCGAAAATCTTGTCAAACGATACAAAGATTTTATCGCCCTAGACCATTTCAACATCGAGATCCGCGAAGGCGAAATTTTCGGTCTCCTTGGTCCGAACGGTTCCGGCAAAACAACAACCATTAACTGCATTCTCTCGCTTCTTTCCTTTGATAAAGGAAGTATCGAAGTCTTTGGAGAAACGATGCGCCCCGACAGCTATGATTTAAAACGGCAGATTGGCATCGTTATGCAAAACGTCGCCGTTTTTGACACACTGACCGTCTATGAAAATATCGATTACTTCTGCGGACTTTACATCAAAGACAAACGTCTTCGGCAGAAATACGTGGAAGAAGCCATTTCCTTTGTCGAACTGGAACAATTTCGGAAGTTTTATCCGAAAAAGCTCTCCGGGGGCCTGCTGCGCCGTTTAAATATTGCGTGCGGCATCGCCCACAAACCGAAGCTCATTATTTTAGACGAACCGACCGTCGCCGTCGATCCACAGAGCCGGAATAAAATTTTAGAGGGCATCGTCGACTTAAACAAGCAAGGCGCTACGATCATCTACACCTCACATTATATGGAAGAAGTGGAACAGATCTGCACACGGATCGCCATTATGGACGGCGGCAAAAATATCGCCGTCGGCACTTCCGACGAGCTGAAGCAGATGATTAAGAAAAGCGAACAGATCAAAATCGAAGTTCCCATGCTTTCTGACGAACATCTGCGGGGTATCCGTGCGCTTGCTCATGTGTCAAACGCCGCTTATTCCGACTGCCAGCTCAATATTCAGTGCACGGGCGGACGGCATAATCTGGTACATATACTGGAATATCTACAGCAGCACAATCTTTCCTTTGACCGTGTGTATTCCGAACTTCCGACGTTAAACGACGTCTTTTTAGAGATTACCGGAAGGAAGCTGCGCGACAACGCATGAGGGGAGGAAGCGACTTGTTTTTACATGAATTTAAATATGAATGGATCCGCGTGCTGCGGCAAAAAGAAGAATTATTCTGGGTATTACTGTTTCCGATGATTTTAGGAACGCTGTTCCACGTCGCCTTTGGAAACCTGAACAATTCGACAGAAAATTTCCATACGATTCCGGCGGCGGTCTGCCTGGAAACAGGATCCGAAAACGAACCGTTCCGGGAAGTGCTGCACACATTGAGCGAAGAAGATAACGGCACGCCTCTGTTAGAGCTGACGGTTACCGACTGGGATCACGCCGTCGCCCTGCTGGAAGAAAACACGGTACGCGGAATTTTTAAAATCGGAAAAGACGTCACGCTGCACTGCGCGCCGAACGAAAACGCCGCCGCGGCGACGCTTGCTTTAGAACAGAGCATTTTAGAAACCATTTTACGGGAATACCGCACGGGCGCAGGCATTATAGAAAAAATCGCGCAGAAGTCTCCGGAAAAACTAAATGACATCCTTGACATGCTCCAGACAAAAGATTCCTACAAAACCGCGCTTTCTCTTACGCCCGGCAATATGGACAGCATCATACAATACTTTTTTAATCTGATTGCAATGGCATGCCTGTTTACTTCCTTTGCCGGTTCCTATATTGCCATGCACCATCAGGCAAATCTTTCTGCGCTCGGGGCAAGAAAATGTATTTCGCCGAACAGCAAATTTCTTTCCGTCACGGCGCAGCTGTTATCCTGCCTGCTGTCACAGTTTCTGTGCGTTGTCGTAAACATACTGTATCTCGTTTACGTAATTAAAGTTGAATTTGGAACAAATCTGTTTCTGATTCTGCTGACCGCCTGGATCGGATGTATCGTAGGCGTTTCGTTCGGATTTTTTATCGGCAGTATCGGCAGGGTCAGCGAAGCCGCCAAAAACGGCATTATGATTTCTGCATCGCTTCTCTGCTGCTTCTTAAGCGGCCTGATGCTTGATAATATGCGGATGACGGTTGAAAAATTCTGTCCGCTGATCAACGATATCAATCCCGCCGTTTTAATTTCCGACAGCTTTTTAACGTTAAATATTTACGGCATAACCGCGCGGTACGGCGCAAATCTCGCCGTTTTACTGTTTATTTCCGCAGGTTTTACCGTTTTGGGCTGTTTGATGATAAGGAGGAAAACGTATGCAAGTCTTTAAAGCATTTTTAAAATCCGCCAGAAAATATCTGCCGATCAATCTGATGTATTTTGTTATTTTCTGCACGATTGCAGTCGCAGCCACCAATTTTAACACGAATAAGGAACATGCTTCATTCCGGACAGCCGCGCTGGATATCGGGATTATTGATAAAGACGGTTCCGATGCGTCAGGGGCGCTGTGTGAGTATTTGGAGTCCATGCATACGCTCACGCCGCTTGCGCAGGAAAAAGAAGTCCTGCTCGATAAGCTCTTTTACCGCACTTTAGACTATGTATTGATTCTGCCGGAAGGATTTGAAGAAGATCTGTTTGCTGGAGAAAAAAAGAATTTATACGAAACGGTTCAGATTCCGGGCGTATACAGCAGCGCGTTTATCGACGAGCAGATCGATTCTTACTTAAAGACGTTGCGGCTTTGCCTTGCCGGCGGATTTACCCCAAAAGACGCGCTTTCTCACACTGCCGCAGAGCTTGCAGCCTCTTCCAACCAGGTGCAGCTCCTGAAACCGGAAGATGATACGCAAACCGATTCCCGCATGTCTGCTGTCTATTATTTTTACCAGTTTCTTGCCTATGTGATCATCAGTATGATCTTGACCGGATTGACGCCGATTTTAACGATTTTTCAGGAAAAAAACCTGGCAAAACGGATTTCCTGTTCTTCCACAAGCCTGCTGAGCCGCAATCTGCAGATCGCCTTAGGCAGTACGCTCTACTGTCTGGGTATCTGGGTCTTATTTATCGTAACTTCCAGAATCCTCTACGGATCGGCCATATGTTCCAAAGAGGGGCTTTTGTGTATTGCAAACAGTTTTCTGCTGCTTCCGGTCGGCGTTTCCATTTCGCTTATTGTCAGCTGCTTTGCGCCTTCCGGAAACACGATCAATATGATTAACAATATCCTGACGCTTGGCATGAGCTTTCTGTGTGGAATTTTTATTCCGCAGCAGATGTTAGGAAAAGGCGTGCTCGCCTTTTCCAAATTTCTGCCGCTCTACTGGTATATCAAAAACAACGACCTGATCTCCGGTTTTGGCGGAGAACCGTTTACAATGCATGCCTACCGGACTCATCTGGGAATCCTGGTTCTCTACGGCATCGCACTGTTTTCCTTAGCGCTTGCCATATCGAAATATAAAAGCCTTCGGCAAAAAGCATAAAACATCAGCAGATCTCCGCTCCCGACGGCATTTTCTTATCCGGCGTAAGCAGCGCAAGCTCTCCGTTTTCGTCTTCCGCGCATAAAAGCATTCCTTCCGAAAGCACGCCCGCCAGTTTTGCCGGTTTTAAGTTCACTAGAACCATGACCTTTTTACCGACCATTTCCTCCGGCGTATAGTGCTTTCGGATGCCGGATACGATCTGTTTTACCTGACTGCCGATTTTTACCTGGGAACAGAGCAGTTTCTTTGATTTTTCTACCGCTTTACATTCGAGAATTTCGCCGACCTGAAACTGCATTTTCATAAAATCGTCAAATGTAATCTCCTCTTTCGGCTCAATATCAATCCCCGCTTCTTCCTCGTTTGCTGCCTGCGTCGTTTCTTCTTCCGCAGGATAGCGCTCTTCCACTTTTTTGAGCACTTCATTCAAATCCAGCCTTGCAAACAGAATTTCCGGCTTCTCCGTTACCCTGCTGCCGCTTTCATAATGTCCGAACGTTCCAAGTTCTTCAAACGGAATCTCTTCTGCATGCAATTGAGAAAGAATTTTTTCCGCTGTTTCCGGCATAAAGCTCTTAAGGAGGGACGCGCCGATGCAGATACTCTCGACCAGATGATACAGCACGGTTTCAAGCCTTGGCAGCGTCGCTTCCTCTTTTGCAAGAATCCACGGCGTCGTTTCATCAATATACTTGTTGCAGCGTTTAAACAGATTGAAAATCTCTGTCATAGCGTCCGCCACGCGCAGCTGATCCATTTTTGCTTCCACTGCCGCCGCCGTCCGCGTTACCACGGCTTTCAAATCTTCGTCAACCGCTTCCGTTACGCCGCTGTTTTTCACAACGCCGCCGAAATATTTATTGCTCATGGAAATCGTTCGGTTGACCAGATTTCCCAGCGTATTGGCAAGATCGGAATTCATGCGCTCCACCATCAGCTCCCAGGTAATGATTCCGTCGTTGTCAAACGGCATTTCATGCAGTACAAAATAGCGCACCGCGTCCACGCCGAAAAATTCCGCCAATTCATCCGCATACAGCACATTTCCTTTGGACTTGCTCATCTTGCCGTTTCCCTGGAGAAGCCAGGGATGTCCGAATACCTGTTTCGGGAGCGGAAGGTCTAACGCCATTAAGAAAATCGGCCAATATATCGTATGAAAACGAATAATATCTTTTCCGATCAAATGCAGATCCGCCGGCCAGTTTTTTCGGAACAATGCACCGGAATCTCCGTCTGCGTCATACCCGATCTTTGTAATGTAATTCGTCAGCGCATCCAGCCACACATACACGACATGCTTCGGGTCGAAATCCACCGGAATCCCCCAGCGAAACGATGTCCGCGATACGCACAGATCCTGCAGCCCCGGAAGCAGAAAATTGTTCATCATCTCGTTTTTGCGGGCCGCCGGCTGAATAAACTCCGGATGCGTATGAATATGCTCGATCAGCCGGTCGGCATATTTGCTCATTTTAAAGAAGTACGCCTCTTCTTTTGCGGGCTTTACTTCACGCCCGCAATCCGGGCATTTGCCGTCTGCCAGCTGTGACTGCGTCCAAAACGACTCGCAGGGCGTACAGTAGAGACCCTCATAAGCTCCTTTATAAATATCACCCTTATCGTATAATTTCTTAAAAATTTTCTGTACCTGTGCTTCATGGTCTGCGTCAGTCGTACGAACAAAATTGTCATACGAAGTATTCATCAGATCCCAGATCCGCTTTACTTCTGCTGCGATCTTATCCACATGCTCTTTCGGCGTGATATTCTCCGCCTCTGCTTTTTCCTGAATCTTCTGTCCGTGTTCGTCTGTTCCGGTCTGAAAATACACATCATATCCCTGCTGCCTTTTAAATCTTGCAATCGCGTCTGCAAGCACGATTTCATACGTATTGCCGATATGCGGCTTGCCGGACGTATAAGCGATCGCGGTCGTCATATAAAATTTTCCTCTGCTGCTCATAACTGCCTCCTTACATTGTTGTAATAAAAAAGTCCCGTCCCCAAACATTGTTGAAGACGAGACGTTACTCCCGTGTTACCACTTCCATTCGTCGATGCCTTACGGCACAGACCTCCGTGCGTACCGGTTCGTTCCGATATGCTTCCGCTGTAACAGGCGGACCTGTCCGGGATTATCCTGCTTACGGTTCATCCCGTCTGCTCCAAAGCCATCTTCCGTAAAACTTCCGTCATCTCCTCACAGCCCCACAAACGATCTCCCTGCTGCCCTTTGTTCGGACAATTGCCGGTATTTCCCCGGCAAAAAACAGTTCGATCCGCCTGCAGTAGAGATTTTCTCTGTAAACTTCCATTTCACGTACTCTCTTTTTCACCGCATTTCACTTGTTTCAGACTACCATGCCAAGCGCAATCTGTCAAGGAATTTGAAGATCGTCGTCTTTGATTTCTTCTTTCGGTTCTTCTGCAGCAACGTCCGCTTCCGGCACGTCTTCTTTTACGACTACGACAAGCTTCGCGCCGCAAACGCTGCAGTATTCCGCCGTATCGGATGCCTGCGCGCCGCATTCCTGGCAGACTCTCGCTTTTTTCAATTCGAGAATTTTAAGCTCCATCTGCGCAATTGCTTCCAGCGCTTCATCGATTCGTTCAATCCATGCTCTCTGTTCGCCTTCTTCTTCTTTGTGTTCCTGATAGTACCATTTCCCAAGCGCTGCATACTGTTCTTTGATAAAGTCTTCTTTCGCTTTCATATCCAGTTTCAGTTTTGCAATGCCCGAAACGTCCTTTGCTTTCTGCGTCACGTCTCTGCTCACATTTACGATGGTATCCCCTAGTCTTTCAAAAAAATCCATATTCCGTACTCCTTTCTGATCCGCTTTCTTTATTATATCAATTATATCACAATTTAGGAGCCTGAAACGGGAATTTTACAATTATTTTTGTGCCCGCGCCCTCGCTGCTCTCCAATGTAAGCTCCGCCTGATGCTGTACGACAATATGTTTGACAATTGCAAGCCCAAGGCCCGTACCGCCAGTTGATTTTGACCGGCTTTTATCGACCCGGTAAAACCGCTCAAATACGCGTTCCCTGTGTTCTCCTGGGATTCCGATTCCCGTATCTTCTACTTCAAGCAGCGGCTGAGCGTCTGCGTTTCTGATGCGGATCCATACCGTGCCCCCTTTGACATTATACCGAATCGCATTGCTGACAAGATTATACAGCAGTTCGTCGATTAAATTTTTTCCGGCATACAGCATCACATGTTCTCCGGAAAGAATCAGTTTTACTTCCTGCTTTTTTGCCGGAAGCTCCATCATATCCACCGTATTTTCGGCAAGCAAAAACAGATCGAACGTTTCAAACGGAATCTTAAATTCCTCATCGTCCAGCTCAGAAAGCTTTATAATATCATTGATTAACATGATCAGACGGCTGGAATTGGCATGGATCTGCTTTGCAAAATGCCGAATATCTTCTTCTTTCGCCATCCCGTTTTCCATCAGCTCCGCATAGCCGGAAATTGCCGTTAAGGGTGTCTTTAATTCATGGGAAACATTTGCCGTAAATTCCTGGCGCATCTTGGCATGCCGCAGTATATTTTTATGCTGTTCCTTAATCGTGATCACAAACGGACGGATTTCTTCATATACTTCCGACTTGTCCAAAAGCAGAAGATTCTCCGCCATCCGCTCGATCGGTTCCGCCATCCGCTTTGTCAGATAATGCGCAAGAAATGCGCACAGCAGAAATGTTGCCAGTGAAATCGCCAGAATAATCAGCCCCGTATTCACCATAACCCTGGAAATACTGCCGCTTTGTTTTGCAATCCGCAGCACGCTCCCGTTCTCTAACCGTTCCGCATAATAAAATGTGTGCGTGGACAGCGTTGCCGACCAGCGGACATTTACCGCCATACCGAATTGTTTTGCCTGCTTTATTTCCGGGCGGCCGCTGTGGTTTTCCATCGCGGCGCCGTCTGCCTGACTCTCATAGAGCACGCTGCCGTCCCGATCCACCCAGGTGATCCGCATTTCATCTTTTCCAATCGTAAGTTTTTCCGGATCCGTCTGCCGAATGATATGCGCATATGCCTTTAAATCGGCAAATACCTGATCCTCTAAAACATTATAAAACAATGCCGTGGACACAAGCGCCGTAATTACGATGGCAGCGGCGCAAAGCGCCATAAACTGTACATTAATCTTTTTTTTCATACCAGCCGATACCCTACATTGCGAACCGTTTTAATCAAGGCGCCTCCGTCTCCTAGTTTCTGCCGCAGCGTCTTAATATGCATATCCACGGTACGGCTCTCTCCCTCATAATCAAATCCCCAGACCTGATTCATGATCTTATCCCTGGACAAAACGATACCCTCGTTCAGCATCAGATAATGCAGAAGTTCAAATTCCTTAAACGTAAGCTCACAGGTTTTCCCGCTGACCGTTACCGTATGTCTCTGCCCGTCTAGCGCAATGCAGCCGCAGCAGATCTGTTCTGTCCCCGGAATTCTCTCAATCCTGCGCAGCAGGGCTTTTACGCGGGAGATCAGTTCCATCACCCCAAACGGCTTTGTCATATAATCGTCTGCTCCAAGATCAAGTCCTTTGACTTTGTCGATTTCCGTTGATTTTGCCGTTACCATTAAAACCGGTATCTGCTTCATATCCGGATCCGCCCGCAATTTTGCCAAAACCGTAAGCCCGTCTTCTTCCGGAAGCATAATATCCAGGATCACCAGAGACGGCATCTTTTTTCTGGCTGCCGAAAACATCCGGTCGCCGCGGTCAAACTCTTCTACTTCAAATCCGCTGTTTTTTAATGCGTAACGTTCAATTTCACGGATATTTACATCGTCTTCTACTATATATATCGTCGCCATATGCTCCTCCCGCGGGTATTTTTTGAAAGATTACGTTTTATTTTTTCCCAGACTGTACTCTGCCTGCAGCAATTCCACCTGCCGTTCAAAGGAAAGATTTTCTTCTTTTAAATGTGTGACATAGCTGTGCGCTTCCAGTTCCGTATCCTGTTCCTGGATCAAACAGACCGCAATATTGGAACAGTGATCGGCAACTCTCTCGTAGCTCGTCGCGATATCGGATAAGAGCAGTCCCAGTTCTATCGTGCATTTTCCTTTGCGCAGGCGCTTAATATGCCGCTTTTTAATCTCTTTATTCAGCTCATCGATCACTTCTTCCAAGGGTTCTACCGTCAGCGCCTCCCTCTCGCTGCCGCAGGTAAACGCGCCGACCGTCCGATCGAGAATCTCTTCAACGGCGTTTCCGTATATCCCCATTTCCTCTACCGCTTTTTTGGAAAAACTGAGTTTGCGCCGGTTCATTTCCCTTGCAGCCTCCGCCACATTGACGGCATGGTCGGAAATACGTTCCAGATCCGTGATACAATGCAGCAGCGTCGAAACGTTTTGACTGTCGTGATACGCCAGATTGCTGCCGCTTAATTTCGTCAGATAATTGCCGAGCTTATCCTGATATACATCGATCCTGTTTTCCAAAGCAATCACCTCTTCCAGCCGTTCTTTGGAACATTCCTCCAAAGAGCCGATTGCCATCAGAAAACATTCTTTTGACAGCTTTGCCATCTTATTTGCCAGGCTCCTGCACTGTTCAATCGCAAATCCAGGCGTTTTTAAAAACCGATCGTCTAAAATCTGAAACTCCAGATCCTCTTCCGACGTCTTTTCCTCCTCGGAAACGGGGATCGTAAGATATGCCATCTTTTCCAGCCCGCGAATAAACGGTAAGAGCAGGAACGTAGTAAACAGGTTAAAGATACTGTGGATCAATGCGATCGATGCAGCGCCCGCCGTTTGATCGGAAAACTCAAATCCGATGACTGCATCCAAGCCAAAATACAGCGCCATAAATACGGCGGAACCGATCAGATTAAAATACAAATGTACAAATGCCGCACGTTTCGCACTCTTACTCGTACCGATCGCAGACAGCATCGCCGTCACACAGGTTCCGATATTCTGTCCCATAATGATCGGTATCACAGAACCGTATGTGAATGCGCCCGTCACCGAAAGTGCCTGTAAAATACCTACCGAAGCAGACGAGGACTGGATCACTGCCGTCAAAACCGCGCCTACGAAAACGCCCAACAGCGGATTTTGAAACATGGTAAGTATTCCGGTAAACTCCGGCACATCCGCCAGCGGCTTAACGGCTCCGCTCATCGTCTCCATACCGAACATTAATACCGAAAAGCCGAGAAAAATTTCTCCCAGATCTCTTTTTCTTCCTTGTTTGCCGGACAGATACAAAATAATGCCGACCGCCGCCAGAACAGGAGAAAATGACGAAGGTTTTAACAGACGGATCCAGACGCTCTCACCTTCGATTCCGGTCAGGCTTAAGATCCAGGACGTTGCCGTTGTCCCCACATTTGCTCCCATAATAATCCCGATTGCCTGAGACAGTTTCATAATTCCGGAATTTACGAACCCCACGACCATAACCGTTGTCGCCGACGAAGACTGAATGACCGCCGTTACGCCTGCGCCGAGCAGCACGGCTTTCAGCGGATTTGAGGTCAAACGCTCCAACAGTCTCTCCAGTCTTCCGCCGGAAAGTTTTTCCAGTCCGCTCCCCATTACACTCATACCAAACAAAAATAATGCCAAACCGCCGACTAACGTCAGCACACCAAAAATATCCATCATAACCTCCATCATAAGCGCCCGGATGTTCCTGCGCTATAGTTTCATTATAACCGTATTGCCTGTATCATACCCACATGATGTAAAACAGACAAGCGTTTTATGTAAAATCTAAGTAAAAATATTCCATTCATAAATATTTTACACATTTTTTACGATTTTTCACATAAATATAATAGTGGAGTCAAAAATCCTGATGTATACTTTATTAGACCGCTTCGAAGAAGCGCGTCATGCGGGATGCCCTTTGGGTATCAGAACTACAGTAAATCATGCGATACGAGGTGAACCGATGGATCATACCGAAATTTATGATTCTGCAGACAGAAAGGAAACAGACAAAATCAATACATTAAATGAACATTTATCGGACGCTGAATTTCTATTAAAGAAAAACTGGACGATTCAGACGATAGAATTTAAACTGAATATGATCGACTTAGAATTATCAAACACATATAACCGGACCGTGATGCAGAAAGTAGAGCACCGAATCAAAAAAGCGGACAGTATTTCCCGCAAGCTGATCAAAAAGGGCCATGCTCCTACTTTTGAAAACGCCGTCCGAACGCTCAACGACATTGTCGGCATACGCGTCGTATGCCTCTACAGCGACGATGTCTATAAAATTGCGGAATTGTTAAAACAGCAGAAAGACTTTACCTTAGTCAACGAAAAAGATTACATTAAACATCCAAAAAAAAGCGGCTACCAGAGCCTGCATTTAATTATGGATGTTCCTCTTGTTTTTTATGACACAACCGAATACCAGCGCGTAGAAATCCAGATCCGCACCGTTGCCATGGATTTCTGGGCAGGCGTAGATAACCAAATCTGTTATAAAAAAAGTCCGGAAGATATCAAAAAAGCAGAAAAAGATCTGAAAATGTATTCCAGCGTGATCAGCAATATTGACCGTCAAATGCTTAATCTTAGAAAAAAAGTAGAAAATTCTTTTCAGGCTCCGTCAAATCTCTGACGGAGCCTGATACATCCGCCGGCGTACCGGATAGCCTTCCGCACGGCAGACGATGATCAAAACCCGTTAAAAATGAAATTCCACATTTGAAAACAGGGTTCCCTTTTTATAAATATCCGTTTTGTGATTGGACGGCCGTTGGAATGGGGCAGACAGTTTGCGGACCGTTCCGTTCTTTTTTTCCTGTCCCGTCTTTTGATTGGAAGCACGTTCTTGTTCTGCCGCCTGTTTCATTTCTAAGGACGCGTCCGAAAGAAATCCCATTTTGGCGCCCTGAAGCCGAGAAGCTTTTTTCTGCACTTTCTCCAGCTCCTGTTTTTTATATTCCGTATCCCTTCCAAGCATCTCGTCCTGCTTGATCTCTCCCTGCAGCACTCGTACGCGCCCTTCCATTGCCTGCGCCATATTTCCATGCGCCGTTGCGTGGTTTAAGGAAGCATCTGCGGTAACAATCGCTTTCATGCCGGTCTGAGTGAGACCCTCCGGAAACAGTTCTTCTTCTTTTGGATCTTTGCTCTGTTCTTTTCGTAATTCCTCCGACGCATTCTTTTTTTGTTCCTGCTCCTGCCGTTTTACTTCCATTTGGCGCTGCTTTAACTGTTGGTTTAACTCTGCGATCTGCCGTCTCAATTCCTGCTGCTTTTTCTGTTTTTCTTCTTCATTCAGCTCTCTGCTCGCAGATAATTCTTTCAGGCGATTTTTTGCGCCGGCAATCCGATCCTGAAACTCTCTGCTTTCAGAATCCATTGCCTGATTACCTGCAGCCGTTTCTTCTGTCTTTGTATACATTTTACTGACATTATATATTTTCACCCGGTTCCCTCCTGCCCATTTTACATCCATGTAATCATTTTGATCCCCTACGAATACCGCCACATGTCACATTGCTGTAGAATAGTCTCATAAGGTATATCGTTTATTTCGGCATTTTTCCCGAATTTGTTAACATATTTTTTGAAAATACTGGTAAAAATGTATACCGTCAGACCATTTACGATTCTTTTACGGTATCCGATTCCGATGTTCAGACTTATTTATAAATCACTCTGCAGAACTTCTTCTTTCCGCGCTTCAGCACAAAATCCTGCGCCATAATTTCTTCCGGCGTATAGGTTTTTCGAATATCCGTGATCTTTTCTCCGTTTACGGTCACGCCGCCCTGCTCTACGTTCCGGCGCGCCTGCGCCCTCGATTCTGCCAGCGATGCGCTCACCAATAATCCCAGAATATCAATGCAGCCGTCCCGCAGATCCGTTTCCGTAATCGCTGCCGTCGGCATTTCCGCCGCATTTCCGCCGGAAAACAGCGCTTTAGCGCTCTCTTTGGCCCTTTTTGCCTCTTCTTCCCCATGTACCAGCTCGGTCAGTTCATACGCAAGGATTTCTTTCGCCTCATTTAACTGGCTTCCTTCCCAGGATTCCATCACCGTAATCTCTTCCAGCGGAAGAAACGTAAGCATCTTGATGCATTTTAACACATCCGCATCGGAAACATTTCTCCAATACTGGTAAAATTCAAATGGCGTTGTCTTTTGCGGGTCCAGCCAAACGGCACCGGACTGTGTTTTCCCCATTTTCTTTCCTTCGGAATTGAGCAGCAGGTTGATCGTCATTGCATAAGCGTCTTTTCCCAGTTTCCGGCGGATCAATTCCGTTCCGCCGAGCATATTGCTCCACTGATCGTCCCCGCCGAACTGCATATTACAGCCGTACTTTTGGTACAGCACATAAAAGTCATAACTTTGCATGATCATATAGTTGAATTCCAGAAAACTTAAGCCTTTTTCCATACGCTGTTTATAACATTCTGCCGTCAGCATCCGGTTCACCGAAAAATGCGTTCCCACATCCCGGAGCACATCGATATAATTCAGCTCCAGCAGCCAGTCGGCATTGTTCACCATCAGCGCTTTATCGTCGGAAAAATCTATAAACCGGCTCATCTGGCGTTTAAAACAGTCGCAGTTGTGCTGTATTGTTTCCGGCGTCATCATCTGGCGCAAATCGCTGCGTCCCGACGGATCTCCGATCCTTGCCGTTCCGCCGCCGATCAAAGCAATCGGTTTATTTCCCGCCATCTGCAGCCGCTTCATCAGGCAAAGCGCCATAAAATGCCCTACATGCAGGCTGTCGGCTGTCGGATCAAATCCGATATAAAACACGGCTTTTCCATTATTGATCATTTCCTTAATCTCTTCCTCATCCGTTACCTGGGCAATTAATCCTCTTGCCACCAACTCATCGTATAATGTCATATGTTCTCTCCTTTTCATCGTTCCGGCGATCTTAAGAAACCCTGCGTCTTCTTTTACGCCAATCATAAAAAGCCTTCCGGCCATTAAAGGAAGAAGACTTCTCTGTTCGTGTTACCACCCTGAAGTTAGATTCATTATAGAAACTTACACATATTTTGTCAATGAAAACCATAAATTTGACCCGTTCCAAGCACAGACATACGAAAGGACGGCTGCTGCCGCCCTCTCATATATTCCGCTTCTGTCCTGCTCTACAGGCAATATCGATCCAATACCGCCCGCACTGCGCCCGGACCTTTACACATTTCAGTAAAATAACTGCATACGCACTCTGCAAGCCCCGCTTCATACAGATTCACTCCAAAAATCCTGGCGTCGCTTAAAATCGGACGCAGCGCCTCCGTATCTGCCCCTCCGTTCTGCTCTGCTTTCATGACATACGGGCAGACGGCGGATAACAGCGGGTCGGGACTTAGCTCAAATGCATTGCCCCGATCGTCCACACCCGTCAGGTATCGAAGCCATCCGGCAAATACCAGAGGTATTTTTTTCAGATCCGATACACGCAAACGCCCGTCATTTTCGTATGCTTTTATGGTCTCTCCAAACCGAACGGCGAGCTTTTGCGACGTATCGGTTGCAATACGCTGGGGCGTATCCGGCATAAACGGATTCGGAAACCGGACGTTTAACACGGTATCGATAAACTCTTTCGGATCTATGATTCCGGGATGTACCACCACCGGGAGTCCTTCCGTATAACCGACTGCTTCCACCAGTTTTCTAAGCGCTGGATCTTTCATCTCTTCGGCAATTGACGTAAATCCCAAAAGACAGCCGAACACGGCAAGCGTCGTATGCAGCGGATTTAAACAGGTACAGACTTTCATCTTTTCTGCCTGTTCCACGGTTTCTCTCGTCGTAAACAAAAAACCCGCCTTCTCAAGCTTTGGCCTGCCGTTTGGAAAAGCGTCTTCAATCACCAGATATTCGCATTCCTCCGCGTTGACAAACAACGCTGCATACGTATGTTTGGCAGTCACTACCGCTTCTAAGTCTTCTACTCCGTCTTTCCTTAAATCTGCTTCGATCGCCGCATCGGGACGCGGCGTAATTTTATCGATCATCGTCCAGGGAAACGACACGCAGTCTGCATTACAGACATATTCCCAAAATCCCCGGTCCGTCAGGCCGTTTTGCATCCAGTGTTCGGCAAACGCACAGACTGCCGCGTACAGTTTGTCCCCGTTGTGGGAACAGTTATCCATGCTTACCAGCGCGATCGGATATTTCCCGTTTCGATATCTCTCATATAAAAGCGACGTTACTTTTCCGATATAGCTGGACGGTCGGTCAGGTCCGTTTTTAAAATCTTTTTCCACGTCAGGCAGCGTTTCTTTTTTCCCGTTTTTTAAACTGTACCCTTTTTCCGTAATCGTAAAAGAAGCCATCTGAAGAGTTTCCTGACAAAAAATTTCTTTCAGCCGAAGGTAATCCGTATCGTTTTCCGAATCAAGTGCAAGCGATTCCACAATACTTCCGATCACGGTTTTTTCCACGGTTCCGTCTGCTTTTAACGTAACCAGAATCGTATAATCGTCATGCGGGCGGTTCATCTTTTCAATAATCTCATAATCATACCCTTCCGCCACGATCAGCCCCCGGTCCATAACATTCTCATTCAGCAGTTTCTGAACCGCATTTGCCTGGTATGCGCGGAAGAGATTCCCCGCGCCAAAATGAACCCAGACCGGCTGTTGTTTTGTACGCCCGGCAACCGCTTCCCTGTCAAATTCCGGCAGCCGATAACCTGCGCTCTCCCATTGCGCCCGATTATTGACGCCTTGTGTATTTAATTTCATCCTGCACTCCTTTTATCATTTTTCTCAATTGCTTCCCAAAGACCGTTCAGATAAACGGCCCCTAATGCCCTGTCATAAAGACCATATCCGGGCATCGCTTTTTCTCCCCATATCATCCGCCCGTGATCAGGACGGATCGGACCGTGAAAACCGATCTCATACAGCGCTTTCATGATCTCATACATATCAAAATTTCCGTCGTTCGATACATGCGCCGCTTCTTCAAAATCAGTCGGCGAATTGAATTTTAAATTGCGCACATGGGCAAAATGTATTCTTCCCTTTAAAGCACGTATCATATCCGGCAGGTCATTCTTTAGATTGGTTCCATAGGAGCCGGAACAAAACGTCACGCCGTTGTGCGGGTTGTCTACCATCCGAATCATACGCAGAATATTTTCCTTATTGATAATGATTCTTGGAAGCCCGAATACGCTCCACGCCGGATCGTCCGGATGAATTGCCATATTGATATCATACGCATCGCAGACGGGCATAATCCTCTCCAGAAAATATTTTAAATTCACAAACAGCGCTTCATCGTCTATGCCCCGGTACATTGCAAATAATTCTCTGACCCGTTCCATGCGTTCCGGTTCCCAGCCCGGCATCACCGTACCGTTCATGTCGTCTGCAATCGACGCAAACATACGGTCCGGATCCAACCGATCTACCGCTTCCTGGGTATATGCCAATACCGTAGAACCGTCCGGCCGCATTCTTGCAAGCTCCGTTCTTGTCCAGTCGAATACCGGCATAAAATTATAGCAGACCAGGTGAATATCTTCTCTTCCAAGATGTTCCAGCGTCTTACAGTAATGTTGGATGTATGTCTCTCTCTCCTGCGCTCCTGTTTTGATGCTTTCGTGAACATTGACGCTTTCAATCCCCGAAACGTGAAGTCCCGCCGATTCCACTTCTTCTTTCATCGCCCGGATCCTTTCCCGGCTCCATACTTCCCCCGGCGCAGTGTCATACAGTGTCGTAATCACCCCGGTTACGCCCGGAATCTGACGAATCTGCTGCAGTGTTACAGTATCATGGGCAGCGCCGTACCATCGTAATGTCATTTCCATGATCGAAACCCCTTTCTGTACAAAAAAATTATCTTACTTAAATTATGAATCATTCTGTCCGAAAAAATACCACCTGGATTTCTTGTCTCTCAAAGCTTCATTTGTCTTGATTTTATTGCAATCCTGTTTTAAAATGAAATCTGTGAGAATTTAGAAAATTCCGGATTAAATAAGGAGGCAGCTATATGCAAAAACGTATTTTAGTAGTGGATGACGACACAATGAATTTGAAAAGAACAATGATCATTTTGAAGAAGCACTATGACGTGCTTCTTGCAGAATCAGGACAGGAAGCTCTTGATATTCTTAAGAATGAAATTATCGACTTGGTTCTGCTTGATATAGCAATGCCGGAAATGGACGGCATGGAAACCTTTCAGCGCATGAAAGATTATGCCGAGGATATTCCCGTTATTTTTCTTACAGCGTCCGGATATGAAGACGACGTTTTGAACGCAATTATGCTTGGAGCTGTAAACTACCTGAAAAAACCGTTTCTTCCGCAGGAACTGTTAAAACGTGTTGCAAAAGGATTGGAGCAGAAATGAGAACGAAAATTCAGACCAGCATCCACCTCCTCCTTGCCAGCATCGTCACCATATTCGGTATTTTTTTAATTTTGATTATATTCGCTATGTCATGGGAACCTTGGATGGTTCCCATCATTGTGATTGGAAATTCAGTTATATGGTGTCTGCATATTACAAGAAGCGGTACGGATGCTTTTTATGAAAATTTATGCGTCAGCCTGCTGATGATCGGATTTTTTTTCTTTGGAGTACATAAAGGCATCCTGTATGACATACCTGCCGTAGCCTGCATACTCGTTCTTATTTTTTCCATGTTTGACAAAAAACGGCTGCTGTATCTGCTGAACGCTCTATATGTTTTAGATCTTTTATATCAGGGCTTTTTCCTTCGCACCATAACCAAAGATATGGACGCGCAGGAGTTTATCCGCCTGGGACTGGGCGCTGCCGTGGTAGCGGGCGCAACGGCAATCGCCAGATATCGGATCAATCGAAGGCAGCAATCCAGAAAATGGTATGATAAAACCCTGGAAGAACTGGAAACGGCAGGACGGCAGAACGCAGAATTTTTATCCAATGTATCACATGAATTTCGGACCCCAATCAACATGGTCCTTGGAATCAGCGAAGTCACTTTAGAAAAAGACATTTCTCCCGAAATCCGTGAAGACATCCATTCCATACAAATGGCGGGCAAACGTCTCTCCAATCAGATTAACAACATCCTTGACTATACAGAGATTGTGGAAGGCACATTAATACCGGCAAAAGAATCCTATATGATCACCTCTATACTCAATGACATTATTACGATGACTGCAATGCAAAACAACAGGCAACATCTGGAAATGGTGTTTGATATTGATCCACGGATGCCATCGGTTCTGATCGGAGATGCGGAAAAAATTTCCCATGTCCTTAAGATCTTACTGGAAAATTCGATTAAATTTACGGAAGAAGGCGGTATCGATGTCCGCATTGATTTCAGAACAGAAAGCTACGGCGTAAATCTGATCATAGATATCTACGATACCGGCATCGGCATGACAACTTCGCAGATTTCACAGATGTGCGATGATTTTTATCAGGCGGATTCCACAAGCAGCCGTTTTGCCGGAGGATTGGGTCTGGGAATTCCGATTGCACAGGGACTTTTACATGCCATGGGAGGATTTATCCATTTTGACAGCAAAAGCCAGGAAGGACTTCATGCCCATATTACCATTCCTCAGGGGGTGGCAGACGATACGCCGGCGCTTCAGCTTGCCAATGCAGGAGATCTTTGTATTGCATGTTATTTCCGCCCGGAAAAATACAATGGCGATGCAGTAAGAAGCTACTATGACAATATGATCCTGCACATGGTGGAAGGTCTTGATCTGGAAGGGTATCAGGCTCATAATTTTGAAGGACTCCTAAAGCTGCAGAATTCACATACACTTACCCATGTATTCATTGCACAGGCAGAATATAACGAGAACAGTTCTTATTACGAAGAGCTTTCCCGTACTCTTCAGGTAGTAGTGATTGCAGAAAAGGATTTTATGTTAAAAAGAGACAGCCGGCTGCTGGTGATACATAAACCGTTTTTTGCACTTTCTGTCGTCAATCTTTTAAACGGACAGATAAAAGAAAACGGATTTGACGAAGCACAGGCCGCAGGCCGCAGACCGTTTTCCTGCGTAAACGTCCATGTACTTGCCGTTGACGACGAGGAGATGAACCTTGTGGTCGCAAAAGGCGTCCTCGGCAGTTACGGGATTCAGGTTGACACCTGCCTGAGCGGGCGGGAAGCCGTCAAACGCTGCACCGGCATTGCTTATGATATTGTATTTTTGGATCACATGATGCCGGGATTCGATGGAGTGGAAACGTTAAAACAGATTCGGGAGATTAACAACGGCATGTATCAGGATCTTCCGATCATTGCGTTAACGGCAAATACCATCAGCGGCGCAAGAGAAATGTTCCGTCATGAAGGATTTACGGAATTTATACCAAAACCGATTGAACGAGCCGTTCTGGAACGGGTACTGCGCAAAGTTCTTCCAAAGCGCTGCATACAATACAATACAGCTCCCGACTCTTCCAGCAATATACAACAACCGTCAGATTCCGTCCCGGATCCGACGGAAACGAAGGAAGCTCCTCAAACTATGGCTTCTGTTCCGGATACTTCCATGCCGGAAGATACGTCTGTCGGCGAATCGTCTGCTGTATCGTTTGACCCTCTGGAACAGATCGGCATTAACGTACAGCTTGGATTGGATTATTGCTGCGGAGACGACGATTTCTATCTGGAAATGCTACGGACGTTCCGTTCGCAGGGCGCCGCAAAAAAAGATGAAATCATCGCGCTTTATGAATCGGCAAACTGGAAAGATTACACGATCAAAGTGCATGCCTTAAAAAGTACTGCCCTGACAATCGGCGCCGAAAAACTTTCCGAACAGGCAAAAATGCTGGAACAGGCGGGAAAAAAGAACGACACAGACTATATCCGGCAAAATCATCTTCAGCTGCTTGATTTATATGACGAAACATGTAAATGCATTGCCGCGCTATAGGACTACAAATCATGAAACAAAGCAATCCTAACATAACAGGAGGAATCACCAGATGTTGAAAAAATGGTTTGATATTATCTTTGACCATAGGATCAGCCTGAGGGAACGTATGTTCCGGATCGTCACAGGTATCTGTATGGTTTCGCTGATGGTCATACTGCCTATGGGAAGAAACCTTTTGAATCTGATTATACTGGCAGCCAGTCTTCTCCTTATCTACATTGTCACAAAAATCAGTATTCAAAAAGAATGTATCAATGGGGGAGCGACAGTCATTACCATCCTGCTCCTTATACTTTTTCCGCTGAGCTTTTTTACAGCAGGCGGCTTTTACAGCGGAATGCCGGAATGGTTCGTACTTTGCTTTATATATATCAGTATCACCCTGGAAGGAAGACGGAAAAGCATACTGTTTCTCTTCTGTACAATGGAAACTCTGCTTTGTTATTACATAGCCTTTTATTTTCCAGAATTTGTATCGCAGAATACGCAGAAACATTCCTTTTTTGATTCTGCCAGTTCTGTCATATTGGTAGGCATGCTGACCAGCGTGCTGATTATGTTCCTGAACAAATTGTATGAAGATGAAAATAAACTTTCCAGACAGCAAAAGAAAGAAATTGAAGAACTCAATAAAGCGGAAAATCACTTTTTCTCCAGCATGAGCCATGAAATCCGTACTCCGATTAATACGATCATCGGATTAAACGAAATTATCCTGCGGCAGGACATCCCGGACGATATAGCCGAAAATGCACGGAACATTCAGGGAGCCAGCAAAATGCTGCTCACGCTGATCAATGACATTCTGGATCTTTCTAAGATTAAGTCCGGAAAAATGGAAATCGTAAACGTTTCTTATGAAACAGGCGCCCTTTTTTCAGAAATCGTAAACATGATCTGGATCAAAGCAAAACAAAAAGGCCTGGAATTTAAGCTGCATGTAGATTCTTCTATCCCAAGCATGCTCTGCGGGGACGAAGTCAGGATCAAGCAGGTTCTGATCAACCTGTTGAACAATGCCGTAAAATACACAACCGAGGGATCCGTCACGCTTTCCGTCCGCTGTGAACGGCTGTCGTTAAACCGGGTACGCGTCTGGTATGCAGTAGAAGATACCGGTCTTGGCGTAAAAAAAGAAAACATTCCTTATATTTTCAATGCGTTCAAACGGGTAGACCAGGAAAAAAACCGCCATATCGAGGGAACGGGACTCGGACTCAGCATTGTCCATCAGCTGGTTGAGCTGATGGGCGGAGAGATCAGTGTAAACAGCGTTTATACCAAAGGTTCCACCTTTCTTGTCATGTTGGAACAGGATATCGTAGACAATAAAGAACTTGGAACATTTACGCTGGCTTCCCGCACAAAAATTCATGACAAAGACCAATACCGGCAGAGTTTTGAAGCCCCCAAAGCGCATATACTGGTTGTGGACGACAATGAGATGAATCTGATCGTCGTACAAAAGCTGCTTGCCGACACGAAAATTCAGATCGATACGGCGCCCGACGGAGCGGAATGTCTGAAACTAACGCAGAAATTCCACTATGACGGTATTCTGATGGATCATTTGATGCCGGAAATGGACGGCATACAATGTCTGCATGCCTTGCGTTCGCAGCCTGGCGGATTATGTCAGGATGTGCCCGTGATTGCACTGACAGCCAATGCCGGAAGCGATAATCAGCTTCTCTACCGCAAAGAAGGCTTTAGCGGTTATCTTGCAAAACCGGTCAGCGGTGCCCTGCTGGAAGCAGCTGTGCTGAGTATTCTGCCGCGGGAACTGGTAAAATTAAGCGACGAAACGGTTCAGTCAGAAATTGGAAAAGACATACTTATTTTTGAGAAAGCGCAGAGGCTTCCTCTTATGATTACAACCGACAGCGTATGCGACCTTCCCGAATCTTTCATAAAAGAATTTAATATATCAATCTGTCCGTACTATGTCTGTACAGACCATGGGCGATTTTTAGACGAACGGGAAATCAAAGCAGACGAACTCCTGCCGCACTTATTGGAAGGGGACAGCGGCTTTTCCCAGCCTCCGGATGTCATAGATTATGAACACTTTTTCGCGGAAAATCTGACGGAAACACAAAATATCATTCATATAGCAATGGCAAAACATGCCAGCGACGGATACGCCAATGCGAAAGAAGCAGCAAAATCGTTTGAAAACGTAACGGTAATTGATTCCGGACATCTTTCCAGCAGTCTCGGCCTGATCGTATTGTATGCAGCGTCTATGGCAGAAAATCACGCTACGCGGTCAGAAGTTGTAAAAACCGTAAAATATCTCCGACGCTATATTTCTTCGGCATTTATTATTGACAGCACACATATGATGTGTCAGTCCGGTCATATTTCCAAAAAAATACAGGTTCTCTGCGACGCGCTTCTGCTGCATCCGATCATTATACTCAGGAAAAGCAAAATGGTAGTCGGAAGCATAGAAATGGGCAGTTTTGAACATGTTGCAAAACGTTATATACGGAAAGTCCTCCTGCATCCAAGAAATATTGACACTCGTATTCTCTTTATCACATATGCCGGAATCGATGAAAAAAGCCTCAAATATATTCAGGAGCTGGTACAGCAGTATTGTCCGTTTGAACGGGTTTACCTGCAGAAAGCGTCCTCTGCAATTGCCTGTAACTGCGGTTCTGGTTCCTTTGGCCTGCTGTTTATGAGAAAAAATGATGCACTCATTACACTTTCGGAATCGTCAAAAGCAAATATGCCGGAGTAATAAACACTAAAACGCGGGACTGTTGCACAATTTTTATTTTGTACAGCAGTCCCGTGTTTCATCATTTCTAATATAAATCATCTGATTTTTATATAGGTCTGGCTTCTATTTGATTTTAATCTTTTTATTCAATCCCGCCTTTTTCAGAAGTTTTGTATAATCTTTTCGTTTCTTGGCAGGAACTTTGATTACGGCCTTTTTGCTGATCCCCTGAAAAGCATGTTTTCCGATTTTCTTTATTCCTTTGCTTTTGATTGTAATGGTTTTCATCGCTGTGCATCCGCGAAATGCCTTATTTCCAATCTCTTTTAATTTTGTGCTTTTGATCACAGTCTTCTTTAATTTTTTACAGCTTGCAAATGCATTCTTTCCGATTTGCTCCACATTTTTTCCGATCGTAACTTCCGCCGCTTTTTTCTTTGTAAATGCAGAACTTTGAATCGATGTGACGCGGTAACTCTTATTTCCAAAAACAACCGTATCCGGAATACGGATCACCTGTTCCGAATCTTTTTGAATTCCTGCCGCCTCTGCCGTAGAATCGCCTGTAATCCGGTACAGATAATTTCCACTTGCATATGTATTGCCTATTGTAATCTTCTGTTCCTGACCCGCCTGCTCCAGCATACGCAGCGTCTCTTCTGCATCGGTCAATATTTTTACGACACTTCCCGGAATCCTCTGTTTCTGTATATCCGTCAGGGCGTCATATGCCTTCCTGGCGGTTTCGATTTTCTTTTTACATTCTGCCGTATGGACAACTGCCCCAATCGCATGAATCTTTGCTTCTACCAAGGATGCTTCATACGTATCCAGTGCTTCTGCCGCATCTGCAAGTACCGTTCTTACCGCAATGGAAATATAGCTCTTTTGCTGTTTTGTCAACGCTTTATAAGCGGCCTTCGCAGTCAGAATTGCTTCTTTTTTTCCTTCATTCATTTCCGAAAAAGACGATATGAGATTAATCTGAGCTTTCACTGCACCTGCTTCCTGCGCATCCAGTATCACCTCCGCTTCCATCAGATGTTTCATATCTGCATTTAATACCAACGGTTTTTGTATTTCCGACAAAGCATCATAAGCAGCTCTTGCAGCTTTAATCATTTTTTTCTTTGCATCATCCAATGATTCTTCCGATACGGCGCCGATCGCCCTGATCTTTTCTGTCACTTCCTCTGCCGCCTGACGGTCAGCCGCACTTTGTGTCCCTTTCACTAAAAGAATTTCCTGTTCCGGAAATGTCACGCGTTTTGCCTCGCTTCCCGTTACTAATGCCGTAATGCTTACCGTATAACGACCGTTTGACGCAAGACCTATCGTCGCCGTCTCATCCTCCAACCCCATATGTTTCGTATATGTCGTTCCGTTTGCATCTGTTACCATCACGTTCACATCACCGATCGTTCCGTTTGCATATGCTTCCTGCAGCGCAGCTTTGCTGACAGTTACCGAATCTTTTTGTTCGCCCATCTCCGCTTTCGGTACACCTGCGCTCATTTCTTCCGTATACGTAAACGGATAAGAGATTTCTGCAATTCTGGTATTGGTATCTAACCCGCACGCTTCTATAAATTGCAGCGTCATACTCAAATGACCTGCCGGTCCCGGATGGATATTCCCGTCTCCAAGATAAAATTCGTTTCCTGCCATCAAATACGGATATTCTGCGGCTGCCTGATCCCATGTTGTAAACTGGTCAATAAACAAAATTCCATTCGCCTCCGCCACTTTCTTCATTCGTGCCACAGCGCCGTTTTCTCCTCGGAACTTCGCCGCATAACCGCTTCCGACAGGAGCCGCAGACGGCGTCCGGAAAATGATAATTGCGTTTTTGTTTACTTCTTTGATCTTATCCACGATTTTTTTCAGATTTTCTTCATATGCATCGTTGATCGTATCGTTCGTTCCCAACATAACGGATACAATATCCGGATGATATTTTTCCATACGCTCTTCTATATGCGCATATGTACCTCTTCCCGCTGCGTCTGTCGTAGTAGCCCCGGAAACCGCCGTATTCACTACGATATCATCTGCTCTTCCTAAATCTTCCTTCAAGTATTTTTCAAACAGCTGGGAGATACTGTCATATCCTTTTGTATGTGCTGCTCCATGTGTAATGGAGTCTCCCATAAACAGCCATGTCAGAGAGCCTTTTGTCTCATCCGCCAGCTTTCGTATCTTTTTAGGCAGTTCTCCTGAAATATTCGGCCGCTCTGCCGCCGCATGGTCTCGGATTCTTCCTTCTACCGGTGAAAGCTGCGCCGTAGTTTCTCCGTCTATACTCCAGACTGTCAGCTGATATGCTTCATCCTCCGGCAGATTCTCAATCACAAACGGATTCTCAAACACCGTTCCGCATATGACTGTGCCGCATATCGTCAGTGCATACTGCCATTTTGTACCCTGTACCTGCCTTGGAACGGTCACATTGAGATTACGGCCGGATACGACTGCTTCCGGTATTTCTTTCAAAAACAAGTCGGCGCTGCGTTCGGCACTCCAGGATTGCGTAATTGCAGGAAACCCGTCTGAAGAGCCGTATACTGTCTCTGCGAGCTGCTTTGCAATTTCCAGATGACCGTCTGCATTCAATAATTCTCCCGTTAACTTTTTCTCCTTAAAATTCTCCTGTTCAGTTCCTGCCAGATGATCCACACATGCCATATGTTCTCCGTTTTCTCCGACCGAAGCAATTTCATCGTATACTTCTTTTGCCGCACTGGCATACAGAGAAACGTCCTGCGCAAGCAGCTCATCATTTACCGCATGGGGCATCTGAAGCACGGCATAACCGCCGCCGGTATCTTTTTTCATATGAAGGGAAGTTTCCAGAATGGTAGAAACCGCCTGTTTAAATGCAGCAATTCCTTCTTCTCCTTTTTTGTAATCTTCCGGTCCGATCATATAACAGACTGCTTTTGGATCTGTTTTTTTGATATATTCCGGAAGTTTTGCTGCAAATGCAACCGCATCCAATCCTTCTTTTCCAATATTTATCATATATCGCTGCATGGTCAGGGGCTGATCCGAATTCTTTTCACTTTTTGTCCATCGGATATATTCTTCAAACTGCCTGACATAATTTCTTACACCTCCGATTTCACGAAACCTCCCCTGTGTTTCCACTCCGCCGCCAAACAGCCACGTATTGTCCTTCGCATCTGAAAACATGCCTGCTGCAAAACCGCTTCCCGCATGATTCACGGGACCTGCTTTCCCCATGATCGACAATTCTGAAATTTCCCCGGTCAGATTGGAGTACGCTTCGTTTTCAAAATAACTGCCTTCTCCAAGTCCTCCGATATAAATTGCATTTATCCCGCTGCGCCAATCCCGATAGCCGTCTACCGTCTTGCCAAAAAATGCCGTCATAAACTTTTTGGTATTTCTTCCTCCGTCTGCCGCAATTTCCTTTTCTGCCGCAGCGTCCATCTGACATTTGAGACTGTTTGCCGATACGCTGATGTGCAAGGTATGAAAAGCTCCGTCTGCCAGATTTGATAGGCCGGACGACGTCTGCCAATCCGTGCCTTCTCTCGCCGCTCCCGTCTCAAAAAAAACGGTTCCTGTTTTTGACACGATCACTGCAATCGTAGGCTGCACGTCAGAAGACGAAGAACTTTGATCCGACGTATCACAGATTTCCAGCAAATTAATATAATCTGTGGCTGCATCCGTAATTTTAAATTGAATACGAATGTCCAGCATGCCCGCATCTTTGACATTTTCCACGAATAATCCTGTATTTGAAACCTCAATCGGATTTCCTGTAAAAACCAAATCCTCTGCCCGCAGTCCATTTTCCATACTTACGGATATACGATCGTCTGTCTCCGCCGCTTTGACCGTTCCAAGAACGCTGCTGTTTTCGATCACAATAATAACTGCCAGAATGATACCAAACATCTTCTTCAGCAACTTCATTTCGCCCATTCTCCTTCCTGATTACTCAAATTTTCTAAGTTTTACTTTATTATTAATTATATACAAAAGAGCCTTCTGATTCAACGTAATTTTTGTGAAAACAGCAAATAAAATACCCCTTTCTCCGTATCTGCTACGGATGAAAGGGGTTGTGCTTTCCTTTAGTAACGCGCCGTAAACTGACCTTTTAATGTCATATATTTACCTGTTCCTGCTGCTTTTACATTTTTTATTTCATACGTATAAGTCCTTCCCAGCGTCAATCCCTCCGAAAGACGGACGTCACATTCATCGTCATCCCAATCCACATAAGAAGATCTGGACGCATACACCTTTCCGCCGGCATCCCGAATGATCACATAGCTTCCAACCTTATGAACAACGTCCTTATTAAACGCAAAGGAAACCTCCCATTCCATTCTTCCGTCATCATAATCTTCGTCATATGTTACCCTCTTGACACGAAGACTATTTTTTTGTGCACGCACTTTTACTTTAATCGCAACGGTTTTATAAGCAGACGCGCCGCGTTCCTTAATTCCGGATATGCGGATTGTGTAAGTCCGCCCGTATTTCATTCCGTCAATATAAAGCTCACATTCGTCGTCATCCGTATCTGTCAGATATCCTCTGTATTTCTTTCCTTTGTTGTCTTTTACGGAAATCACTTCTGCATCATATTTCCAAAGCACCTTTGATGCAAATTTCACATCCACTTCACCGTCAGCTTCGTCCACAGATACTTTTTTCACAGAAATATCAGAAGACGCTGATTTTTGTACAGGTATCTTTACTTTCAATGTCAATCTGCCAAAACTCGCCGCCTGCCTGTGTCTTATCCCGGTAATTTTTATCGTATACGTGCGTCCCTGTTTCAACCCTGCTATGGCAATTTCACAGCTGTCGTCGTCTATCTCCCATAAATAGCCCCGGTAAGATTTCCCTTTATTATCTTTAACCGAAGTAACTTTCGCTCTGGGTTCCCATGTCACGTCCGAAGAAAAATCAACATCCAGTTCATGCAATGTTTTGTTTCCCCTTCGGAGATTTTTGTTTTCACCTTCATAAGTTATCTTTTTTACATAAATCGTACGTTCGGATCCGGACGTCTTCGCATGGAATTTCAGTCCCTGCCCTGCCGATATCGTCTGCGGCAAAACTGCTAACAACAAACATATCATCAAAAGAGTCCGCCATAATTTGTGCATTCGTTTCATATAAATTCCCCTCCTGTCTCACTGTTTGATCCCATCATTGTTCCTACGGATCTTGCATTCAGCATCTCACTGTTCCATACAATATGTTCCCTTCTGGTTTCCCTTTTAATATACCAAGTTACTAGGGTAATGTCAAAATATTTTTCAAATTACTTGCAACAAATTTCGGAATCCTGCACACTACTATATATCAACTGTACAAAGCCAAGCGGGCGATTGACGATCATGCGCCCGTCTTGCCAGGGATCGCACAAACTATATTAGGAGAGATTATGAATCAAAATCTGCAGCAGATAAAACAAGCAAAATCCGGCGATACAGACGCCTTTGCAAACCTATACCGTATCTATTATACGGATTTATACCGTTTTGCGCTTTACACATTAAAAAACCCTGCTGACGCAGAAGACGCCGTCAGTGAAACAGTGATCGACGCTTTTGCCTCTATACGAAAATTGCGGCTGGAAGCGTCCTTTAAAGCCTGGATCTTTAAAATTCTGTCCGCAAAATGCAAACGACGTTTGAAAAACCGTTTTGAACTGCCTGAAGAATATCTGACAAATATTCCCGATACGGATCATCTAAACAATGTAGCAGAAAAGATCGATATACGCAGACAGTTTTTTCTTTTGAAAAACGAAGAGCGCCTGATCATCAGCATGCACATTTTTGCCGGATATACGACCAGAGAAATTGCAAAAATTCTTCATATGAACGCCAATACGGTCCGCTCCAAGGAAAGCAGGGCTTTAAAAAAGCTTTCCCTTAAGCTGTCCGAAACAGATTCTAAAAGGAAAGGTGAAGCCAATGACTGATCATGAATTATTAGAACAAATCAAACAATCTGCCCAGGATATCAAAGCCCCGGAATCTCTCACGCCGGAATCCGTTGCCGCAAAGCTTACGCCCCCTAAAACTCTCAAAAAACCGCGGCACGTTTCTTTCAGACGCACATATTCGGCCGCCGCCGTCCTTCTGCTGTTCTGCCTGCTTTCGGGTACCGCCTGGACCACGTCCCATACCGGCATAAAAAGCAATCACACGTTAAACGAAACAGCCCGGCATACCGATGCTGCCGTCCAGACAAACGATACTGCTGTCAAAGAAGTTCCGAAACGCAACGCCGGATCGCTTTACACCGTAGCAGAAAGCTATGACGACGTTTACCGGCACTTACGTTCCCCCGAAATTTCCAATATTTCCAGAAATACGGCGGATTTCGCAGCCGATGGAGACGAAACGGCAGGGATGCAAAAAGAAATGGCGGTTGCAGAAACTTCCCTAGACACAGGGAGCACAAAAACCGCTGAAAATACTTACTCTTCCACAAACCTTCAAACGCAGGGTGTTGACGAAAGCGATACGACAAAAACAGACGGAACCTACATTTATACCGTTACCGATCAAAAAGTCTGTATCACCGACACTTCAAATGCAGCTTTAACCCCTGCAGCAGCGATTGATCCGGATCTTGGACCTTCCGACTCTATTCTGGAACTTTATGTAGACGGCCAAACGCTTCTTTTATTGGTTGAACATTATGAAACTTCTTTGGATGAAGTCTCCTCGGTACAAACGGATTCTGCCGTTACCGGAGAAGTCGATCCTGGATTTGCCTCTGTCGACAAATGCATGAAAGTAAATTATATGGCTGCCAAGTCCTCCACAACACTCTATACGTATGATATTACAGACCCTAAACATCCAATACTGACGGGAAGTTCCACACAGGACGGATTTTACTATACCTCCCGTAAAATCGGAGATATCGTATACCTCTTTACACAGCAAACCCTTGTCACTCCCGTGCCCACAGACGTGCAAAAAGCATCTCTTCCTCACATAAATGGAGAAGACATCCTCTATGACCATATTTATCTGTCGAACGAAGGACAGGAAGGCCTTATCATTTCTTCTGTCAATATCAGACAGCCCGATACAATATTGGATCATTTGATGATTCTCCATAATCATGCTAAAATTTATGTGGGTCCGGACTCTCTTTATCTGTATGAATGGGATTATGTAAATGAAAACAGTGTCACGCAGATTGCAAAATTTGAAATAGAAAACGGAACCATCAATGCCGTAAATGCCTCCTCCGTTCAAGGTGAGATTTACGATACCTTCGCCATAAATGAATACGAACATACACTCCGCGTACTCACCACCTCTTATGACACAAACGGCACGCCTTCCAACAATCTTTATCTGTTGGATAAAGATCTGCTTCTTACAGGAACTTTGCATAATATTGCGCCCGGAGAAGAAATCTATGCTGCAAGATACCTTGGAAATACCGCATATTTTATCACGTATGAAAATACGGATCCTCTCTTTGCCGCAGACTTATCCGACCCGGACAATCCTGTTTTGCTGGGACAGCTTGAAATCACCGGCTTTTCGGAATATCTGCACTTCTGGGGCAAAGATAAACTTTTAGGCATCGGTTATGAAACCGATCCGGAAACCGGAAATCGAAAAGGATTAAAGCTAGTCATGTTTGATATATCCGATTCCGCTGATTTAAAGACGATCGACAGCCTCATATTGAAAAACTATTCCTTTTCCTCAGCGCTCTATGATTATAAATGTATTCTTGCCGACGCTTCCAAAAATATGATCGGCTTTACTGCAGAATACGACTATATTACGGATGACTACTATATGGACTACAATCTCTTTGCATGGGAGGACGGCCATTTTGTACAAAAATTAAGAGAACCCATACGACAGGAAATTATTTCCGGTACTGTACGGGGTTTATATATCAATGATATATTTTACATTGCAAATTCTTTAAATATAACAAGCTATGACAGCAAAAACGGATTCCAACCATTAAGCCAAATTGATCTGACCCAATAAACGGAACACTGGCAGCTTGCCGTAAAAGAATATCGGTTATAACAAAAACAGAGGATTTCGGACCCATCCGAATATCCTCTGTTTTTTATCACAAAAGCCGATAGATAAAAATCGCTAGCAAGACCCCCACAATACTGGCAATCGTTATTTTGATTGTCAATCCAAACGTAATCACAAGAATGCCCAGATTTAACACGATTGGTTCTGCAAATCCAAAGCTCTGTCCAAAACTAAGCCAGCTTAATCCCGCGATCCCTTTCGTCAATTCTCCAATAAATCCTCCCAGGACAATCCCTGTCAGCATCAATAAAAACAATGCCCAGCTATTTTTTCCGGCAACTCCTTTGCTCATCTGTTTCCTCTCCTTTACTCATCACAAGTGAACTGAAATCATTCATTGATATACTGAACAATTCCCATCATGATCGCCCATGCAACTTTATCTTGATATGTTTCCGATTTCAATAATTCTGCCTCTTCCTGATTGCTTAAAAAGCCGCATTCTACAATTACCGTCGGCGTCGGCGTCTTTTTTAACAAATAATAACTTTCATTCGCTTTTTCCACCCGTTTATTTTCCGGGTCTAAATGTTCTACTAAACTTCCCTGCAATTTCTTTGCCAAAGCCTCTCCTTCTGTAGACTGACCGTAATAAAACACCTGCGCGCCCTTCACGTATTCTTCCGGATAACTGTTTTGATGTATGCTGACAGTAAACACCGGCATGGCATTTGTTATAATTTCACAACGCTTTTGCATATCTTCCACTTTCATATTTTTCGTTCCAGGCTGATACAAGCCTTCACCTGTATCTCGCGTCATAATTACTTCAAAGCCCTGCTCTTCTAAAAGAAGCTTTAATTTATGGGCTATGCTAAGATTAATATCTTTTTCCAAAGCCCCGTTAATCCCTATTTTCCCGGGATCGTCACCGCCATGTCCGGCATCCACCACAATACAATTTTCGTTCACCATCCCTGCGGCAGATTTTCCCGCCATAATAAATGTCTCTCCCTTTGAAAGTACAAATGCAGAAACCAAGATCACAATTGCCATACCAAGCTCAATCTTTTTTTTCAACGCTTCACCTTCGTTAACTTCTTCGTTAAACTCTATGAAACAATAAATTGTCCTATTCCATTCACTCGAACTCACAAAAAAGAGTAAATTCAAAAAAAGTGCGTAGAACTACATGCTAAACGCAGACACAGGAATCAATCAAAAAAGCGCTTGCTATTCCTGAAAAAGTGTAATTAAATTGAGAATTATGCAAAAAACGGGAACCCTTGTATTTCAAGGATTCCCATACATTTACTAATGAGACATCGGGGGCTCGAACCCCGGACAACTTGATTAAAAGTCAAGTGCTCTACCACCTGAGCTAATGTCCCATACTCGAAATTATCTTCGAGAATGCCCAGTTCCGGAATCGAACCAGAGACACGAGGATTTTCAGTCCTCTGCTCTACCAACTGAGCTAACTGGGCAATTCCTCACAGCAAAAATAATCATACATAAAATTGTTCCGATTGTCAAGACCTTTTTCGAAAAAATTTCAATTTTTAATTAAATCTAATCAAATACAGGCAGGATTTGTAATTTGTTAGATATTACAGTATACTGAATGAAAAAGAGGAGGGATGAACAGCATTGATTACCATAAGCCTTTGTATGATTGTAAAAAACGAAGCGGACGTTCTGCGCAGATGCCTGGTTTCGATTGCCGATCTGATGGATGAGATTATTATAGTAGATACGGGTTCCACGGACCGTACAAAAGAAATTGCGTCGGAATTTACCGATCGGATATATGATTATGTCTGGCAGGACGACTTTGCGGCAGCGAGGAATTTTGCGTTCTCCAAAGCGTCCATGGAATATATTTATTCGGCAGATGCCGACGAAGTGGTGGACTATTTTAACCATAAACGTTTTGCCGGGTTAAAGCAGGCGCTTTTACCGGAAATTGAAATCGTGCAGATGCATTATGTGACGCCTCCGGCGTTTAATACGACTGCAAACTATCGGAAAGAGTACCGTCCGAAGCTTTATAAGCGCCTGCGCCAATTTGTCTGGGAGGATGCAGTGCATGAGACCGTACGGCTGGAACCGGTGGTTTATGACAGTGAAATAGAGATTCAGCATCTGCCGAGAAATCTGCACAGCGGCAGGGATTTTCAGCTGTTTCGGCGGATATTTGAAAAGGAAGGGCGCCTGTCCGCCAAACTGCATGCGATGTTTGTCAAAGAGCTGTTTGTCAGCGGAAGAGAAGAGGATTTTCTAACAGTTGCCGAGCTGTTTGAGGCGGTCTTAAGACAGCCGGATGCATCGTTTGACATGAAACGGGAAGCTATCTGTGCGCTCTGCCATATCCATCGTGTGTCGGGAAATGCGGACAGGCTGTTTTCATTGGCGTTTAAACTGATGCCGGATGCCTTGTGTGCGGAGCTGTGCTGTGAAATCGGAAGTTATTTTCAGGCAAGGGAGGATTACCAAGAGGCCATTCAGTGGTTTGAACTGGCGGCGCATGGGGCGGAAGCGGTGATCGATGTCCGCAGAGGAGGAACGGTCCCGCTTGCCGCGCTTAAGGTATGTTACTGCAAGCTGGCGCAGCAGATGCAGGACGGCGGGGATTTGGATGAAGAAGCGGTGCGGTTTTATCTGGAGCAGTCAGAGCGTTATGGACAGGAAGCGGAGGACTGGACGATTCCCGAATCATAAAAACAGGAAAGAAGCGGAGGAGAACTATGGCGGTTGTAACATTGAAAAAAGGAGCGGGCAGAGGTATTAAGTCCGGAGGGATGTGGATCTATGACAATGAAATTGATGCGGCTGTGGGGAATTTTTGCAACGGCGATGTGGTAACGGTACATGATTTTGACGGTTATCCCATGGGCAGGGGATTTATCAATCAAAACTCAAAAATACGTATCCGCATGCTGACAAGAAATGCGAAAGAAGAAATTGACCGGGAATTTTTACGCAAGCGTGTTGCGGATGCCTGGGAGTACCGAAAACAGACGGTGGATACGTCAAGCTGCCGTATCATTTTCGGAGAAGCGGATTTTCTGCCGGGACTTGTGGTGGATAAATTTTCCGATGTGCTTGTCGTACAGTCTTTGGCGCTCGGGATTGACCGCCTGAAAGAAGAGATCCTGGAGCTTTTAAAGGAGAGGCTTCGATTGGACGGAATAGAAATTCGGGGCGTCTACGAACGGAGTGACGCAAAAGTCCGCCTGCAGGAAGGAATGGAGCGCAGCAAGGGGTTTCTCGGAGAAGAATTTGATACGAATGTGAAAATTATCGAGAACGGGGTAACGTATCTGGTAGATGTAAAAGACGGGCAGAAAACGGGGTTTTTCCTGGACCAGAAATACAACAGGCTTGCGGTCCAGAAACTGTGTCGGGATAAGACCGTGCTGGATTGCTTTACACATACGGGATCGTTTGCTTTAAATGCAGGGATTGCAGGGGCAAAGAGCGTGCTTGGCGTGGACGCGTCGGAGCATGCCGTCTGCCAGGCAAGGGAGAATGCAAAATTAAACGGATTGCAGGAGAGCGTTCGATTTTTGTGTAAGGACGTATTTGAACTGCTGCCGGAGCTGGAACAGAACGGGGAGAGGTATGACGTGGTGATTCTGGATCCTCCGGCGTTTGCCAAATCGAGAAATTCCGTGAAAAATGCCGTAAAGGGGTACCGGGAGATTAATCTGCGGGCGATGAAGCTGGTGAAACCGGGCGGGTTTTTGGCAACCTGTTCCTGTTCGCATTTTATGGATTATGAGTTGTTTACAAAAACGATTGCGCAGGCGGCGCGTAATGTGCATAAACGGCTGCGTCAGGTAGAATACCGCACGCAGGCGCCGGATCATCCGATTTTATGGGCTGCGGACGAGAGTAATTATTTGAAATTTTATATTTTTCAGGTGTGTGAGGAAAAATGACGGCAATCATGACCCGAAAAATGAGATGAAAAAACAGAAAAAACATCTTGTAGAAAATTTTGGACTGTGCTATAATTATACCAATGCGGATATAGTATATCGGTAGTACATCAGCTTCCCAAGCTGAGGGGGTGGGTTCGACTCCCATTATCCGCTGGATCAAACAGCGAAACAGCTGCAAAGTAGCTTCACTTTGCAGCTGTTTTTTTGCAGTCCAGATCCTTCTGAAACATGTAGAAATCAATCTATGCTCAGCCGGATCCCGCCGCGCCGTTCGGAAGGCTGTACGACAACGGACACCGGCTGGCTGCCGTTCCATTCAAAGGCATACGACTCTCCGGATGCCTGACCGATAAAGTTTTTCCAGGAAATGTCGGTTTTTACCTGCGGGTCGCAGTACGTTCCCTGTCCCATCCAGCAGATCACGGCGTCCGGATCTACGGAAATGGTATTTTTGTTTTGGACATTGCTCAAAACGATCGGATTGCCGTTTGAGAGGACTGCAACATACGCATGGTTTCCGGTTCCGGTCAGCGTGGAAGTGGCTAGCCCTTTCTGTGAAATTACGCCGCATCCGATAAAACGGACGTCGTATTTGCAGTCGGAAGTAAACGCCAGGATGTTTTCGGATTCTACAGAAACGGTTTCGCCTATGGCAAGCTGGTATACGACGACATGCTGTTCATAATCGGCATAGTAAGTAACGGAATCTCCGTTCATCGTCACTTTCATAAGCGGAAGGTTTTCTTTTGTGACGCGGCGCATCAGAGAGCCGAGCGCCGCCTGGGCAAGATTGGCCTGCGGCCCTAACAAGACCTTTTCAAATCGATAGTTTTTTCCGTTTGGGTTTTCTCCTGCGATAAAAGAGCCTGCTTTGGTAAACAGCACGTCGTTTCCTGTGCAGGTAACTTTTAACGTTAATTCATTGACTGTTTCAAATGTTAACATGTGGATTTTCCTCCTCTAATCGGTTACTTGTACTCCATAGAGCGTGCAAAGACCTGCTAAGTCTTTTGCAACTCCGTTTCCGACAGCGTTAAATTTCCAAGTGCCGTTATGACAATAGATTTCACCGATCATCATAGAAGTGACATTGGAATAGTAATCGGTCATTTTAAAACAGACCAGCTCCGTGTTGTCATTGGAATTTAAAATGCGGATCCAGGCGTCGGAAACCATTCCGAAATGAAGCTTATGTTCCAATGCCTCATAGATCGTCAAAACAAAGACAATTTTTTTGACGGACGGGTGCAGTCTGCGAAAATCAACGGTGACGCTTTCGGATCCTTCTGCCTGCCCGGCACAAAAGACGGTGCTTTGATCCGGACTGCGCGTTTGTCCGTAAAAGACAAACCAGTCGTCGCCCGGTACTTTTCCGTCTGCGCCCAGTAAAAATGCAGATACGTTGATATCGCACCGGGTATTTTTTGTCTTCCAGCCCAATCGGGCAGTGATACCGGTCAGAGAAGAGCCTAGGGAGATTTTCTGTCCTTTTAGAACGGATGAGATTACGGCTGACTCTTCTGTCTGGGGCTGCCTTTCGTTTTGTTTTTTGTTTAATGTATGCAGAGTAGTGCGGTTTACGGCGCTTTTGCACTTCATTGGAATATCGATCATACTGCCTCCTGAAGCTATGTAGTGTTCTCATTATAACGCAGAAACCGGGAGAAGGAAATGATTTTCTGGCTGAATTTCGCAAGTGCGGAACCGTAACAGCAGTCTGTTCCCTTTTTTAAACAGAGCGGATGCCGATTGGGAATACGGATCCGTTTCATGGCGCAGAATAATCAGGATCCATTCTTTGTATGGATCAGATCAATGGGCGCAATGCGAATGTGCGTACAGATTGGAGGGGATCTCATGGCTTCCATTTGGTTGGAAGATGTAACGTTACCGCAGTTTCCGTCATGGAACGGAGATAAAAAAACGGATGTGTTGATTGTCGGAGGCGGAATGGCGGGACTTTTATGCGCTTATTTTCTGCAGGAGGCGGGAGTAGATTATATGCTGGTAGAGGGAAGAAGAATCTGCGGCGGCGTTACCGCTGGTACGACGGCAAAAATTACGGCACAGCATGGGCTGTGTTACCAAAAACTGCTCAAGCACGCGGGATATGAACAGGCAAAAATGTATTTGGATATCAATTGTCATGCAGTGCAAAGATACAGGGAAATCGGATCATCGTTCGACTGTGATTTTGAGGAAAAAACTTCCTATATCTACACAACGGATCATCCGAAAAAACTGGAACAGGAGGAGCGGGCGCTTTTGCAGCTTGGATATCATCCAACGCTGACCGATGCCAAAGAGCTTCCGATTCCGACAGCGGGCGCGATTGGTTTTCTGCGCCAGGCACAGTTTCATCCGCTGAAATTTGCGGCGCAGATTGCCAAAGGGCTGCATATCTATGAAAATACGTTTGTTCAGGAATGGAAAGATCATACGGCTGTCTGCGAACAGGGGACGATTGCCTTTCGGAAAGCAATCTTTGCTTCCCATTTTCCCATTGTCAATACGCACGGCATGTATTTTCTGAAAATGTATCAGAGCCGGTCTTATGTGGCGGCGCTTGCAAACGGCGAAACATTGGACGGCATGTATATGGACGAAAACAAAAACGGTTTTTCTTTTCGCAGCTATAAAAACGATCTTCTGGTCGGCGGCGGAGCGCACAGGACAGGAAAGTGCAGGGGAAGGCGGGAGCATCTGCTGGAATTTGTTCAGACGCATTATCCCAAACCGCACATCCGGTTTGTCTGGGCGGCGCAGGATTGTATGACGTTAGATGGAATTCCTTACATCGGGCCTTATGCCAAACATATGCCGGATTGTTATGCAGCGACCGGTTTTCATAAATGGGGCATGACTTCTTCGATGGTATCGGCAATGATCCTTACGGATCTGGTTATGGAAAAGCAAAATCCGTATGCAGTGGTATTTTCTCCGTCCAGAAGTATGATAAAGCCGCAGCTTTTGGTCAACGGATGGGAAGCGGCGGTTCACCTTCTGCTTCCGGCAAAAAAGAGGTGTCCGCATCTTGGCTGCGGTTTGAAATGGAACCGTGTGGAGGAAAGCTGGGACTGTCCCTGCCATGGATCCCGTTTTGACAAAAACGGGAAGTTATTGAACAATCCCGCAAACGGGAATTTAAAGTAAAAGCAGAGCGGGGAAGATCCGGTTGAATCGTCAGACGATCTCTGCGCAGGAAAGCCGAATCTGCCGTGGTTCTTACCGGTTATCGATATGTGTTACGTTTTATTTTTCCTTTACGGTAACGGTCATGCGTTCTTTTGCACCGTCTTCTTTGGCATAAATATATGCCCGTCCCTTTGCTCTTGCAGTGATTCTGCCGTTTTCGGAAACCGAGGCGACATGGCTGTTGGAACTGGAAAATTCCGGTTTGTTTTTGGAAGAAACCGATACGTTTGCCGGAGCGGTTTCTCCTACAGTCAGCGTGACAGAATCTTTTGCAAAGCAAATCTGCGGTTTTTTGACGGTTACTTCGCAGGTTTTGCTGCAGCCGTCTACCGTAACGGTAATCGTAGCGGTTCCGTGTTTGACGGCAGTGACCGTTCCTTTTTGGTCGACTGTGGCAACGCTTTTTTTGTTGGTTTTCCATTTGGGTGTGCTTTTAGACGTGCTGGAGACAGAAAGTTTTACGACACCTTTGCGAAAAAGTGAGACAGAGCTTTTGCTCAGTTTCAGAGTCGGCTGTCTGACGGTCACCTGGCAGGCGGCGCTTGTGCGGTCCGCCGTTGCCGTAATCGTAGCGGTTCCCGGTTTTTTGGCTGTGATTACGCCGTTTTCATCGACGGAAGCGACGCTTTTTTTACGTGCGCCCAGTATGGGCGCAATCTAATCGGTGAAAGTCCGTAACACACCCTG
>OFGO01000232.1_pt1 | contig 56357 bp, 49 predicted proteins | sample 1521761 | NCBI WGS metagenome assembly OFGO01 (sample SAMEA3504128, study PRJEB24116) | mouse gut metagenome | biome: mouse gut; feature: mouse-associated habitat; material: faeces | place: Denmark | collected 2011
AGAATTTCCGGAAAATGCTTTTCCATCCATTCGATTCGTCCTTCGAAATCCAAGTTCAACTGTTCTCCTACAAAGTCGAGATTATCCCATCTCTTATTGCAAGCATAGCAATAGGCATAATCTTCATATATCGCCATAGAAGGGGTACGGTCATCATGGAAAGGGCATTTACACATATCCGTAGTACCCTGACCGTAAACTGGAATTCCTAGTTTTTCGCAGATGTCCTGTATCCGTATCTTCTTTTTAATGTGTCTATAGTAATCATTCCTCACTTTCTGCTTCCCCCATTCTTTCATGTTTGCTACTGTTTAGTTATACATAGCTAAACTTAATATACACCATGATATCATATCGTACATGTCTGCACAACTGAGAATTCCTCCTCAAAATGCCACTTCTCTATAATCCCATAAAAGCCACTTCTCATAGTAAGGATAAAAAACGAAAACCTACTATCCCAACTTCTCATAGCTGCGAGAAAGAGAAACAGGTACAACTGTAAGCCAATCTACACATACTGACATCACGCAATAGAAAAGAGCGAATCTCCCGCAGACAGACCTGCCAAAGCTCCGCTCTTCTTTTCCATCTCTACCTTCCCTTCCTCAATGCTCCAACATATTTTCAATAAAAATCCCATACCCCTTTCGGGAATCCTGCACCAGCACATGAGTCACGGCGCCGATGAATTTTCCGTTCTGGATAATGGGGCTGCCGCTCATTCCCTGCACGATGCCGCCGGTGACGGCCAGCAGATCCGGGTCCGTAACGGTCAGCTCTATGCCCCGATTCACATTGTCATGATCCAGATGCACCGAAGTGATCTCCACATCATAGTATCGGGTAACGCCCTCCACAGTGCATAGGATTTGTGCCGGCCCCAGCTCAATCTCCTGCTTCAGCCCGATGGGAATCGGCTCCCTCTCCCCCATCTCGAGCGCCTTGCTGTTGCAGATACCGAAAATGCCTTGAATGCTGTTGTGGGTGATCTCCCCCAGAATCCGTTCATTGGAGTAGACGATCATGCCCGTCATCTCTCCGGGATTCCCTGCGCTCCCCTTCTGGATGTCCACGATATCCGTCTGATAGAGAGTTCCGTCCTCCATGTGCATGAGGGTGCTGGTATCCACATCCGTGATACCGTGTCCCAATGCTCCGAAATTGCCCCGGCTGTCAATATAAGTCATGGTGCCCACACCCTGAGCATTGTCCCTGACCCAGACCCCAAGCTTGTAACTGCCTGCGGCATCCTTCATAGGAGCAACTTCCACATCCATCCGCTCTCCGTCCCGCTCTATGGTAAGCCTCACCTCTCTGCCGCCGCTGTCCTCCACTCTTTTGATGAAGTCATCCTTCTCTGTCACTTCTGTTCCGTCTATTCCGCAGATATAATCGCCGGATTTCAGAATATACTTTGCCGGCGAATAGCTCACCCCGTCACCGCCCTTGAATTCCCCCGTGCCAACCACCAGAATGCCGTCGGTCTTCACGTAGATCCCTATGGGCATGCCCACCGGAATAAGCTCCTGATCTTCGATCACATGGATATTGACATCCTTGAAGGACAGAAATCCGAAAAGCTTCACCTGCATCCGATAGCTTGAGTGCATGTCTGCCTTTAATGTCACCGACTTGCTCAGATCAATGTCCACCGCTCCCTGAGGAATATTGCTGACTCCCTGATCACTGACGCTTACAATTTCCCCTCTTGCCGGGATCCCTAAAAGAAAAGATTCTTCCTCTCCGGCACGCACATTGATCACGGATGGTATGCTCTTGTCCAGATAATAATAGAAGGATCCCGCCAGAGAGGCGCAGCTGACTGCCAGCGCCAGACACAAACAGGCCCGATAGATTTTCAGACGCCTGACCTTTCTTCTGCATTCCTGCATCAGGACCTTCATGTCCTCGCATGCACATTTCTTTATGCCGTCATCATTATCCCTCTGCAGCTCCATATCCACACACTCCCTAACTGTCAACTCAAGACGGCAGGCACTGCCCCAATGTCCCGCCTGCCGCATAAAATCAATAGGCTCCAGTTATAGTATGTGAACTTTTTTCTATTTCATACTTGTATTTTCACACTTGCATTTTATGGCTGCTTCTCCTTGTATCCCAAGGCCTGAGCGCGCATCTCTCTTGCATTTGACAGCGCCGCTTCCGTCAGAGCATCGCTGCCCAGAAGCCTCGCCAGCTCCCCAAGGCTTTCATCCTCCGAAATATGTCGGATATCCGTTATTGTATTGTCGGATTTTGCATTTTTTTCGATCACAAAATGCTTGTCGGCCATGGCAGCAATCTGAGGAAGGTGGGTGATGCACAGCACCTGATGGGCCTTTCCCACCCTATCCAGCTGCTCCGACACCCTCCATGCCGTCCTGCCGCTGATGCCTGCATCGATTTCATCGAATATCAAAGTATCGATATCGTCCCTGCCGGCCAGAACCGTCTTGATTGCCAGCATGATGCGGGACAGCTCTCCGCCGCTGGCCACCTGACTCAAGGGCTTCATGGCCTCTCCGGGATTCACGGAAATTAAAAATTCTACATCGTCATAGCCCTTTGCAGTGATGCCTGCGGCCCTTTCCACCGCCACTTCAAATTCTACCGTCATAAAGTTCAGATGCACCAAGGCCGCCTTCAGCTGCTTGGTCAGAGTTTTTGCATTCTTTTTTCTAATCTGGGACAACTGTTCGCAGGAAATCTCCAAACGCCCCTGCGCTGCTTTCAGTTTCTCCTCCAGCTCTGCCATGTATGCATCATAATCCTCCAGCTTGTCCAATAATCTCTGTCTTTCTTCCCCATAGGAAATCACTGCCTCCAGAGATTTTCCATATTTTTCCTTGAGACGATTGACAAGGTTCAGCCTTTCCTCCACTGTGGCAAAATCCTCCTCATCGAACTCACAGTCGCTCATATACTCGGCCAGATCCCGATTGTAGTCCGCAAGAAGGCTGTCTATTTCCGACAGCTGGCCCTCCAGCTCCCCCAGACGCTGGTCCAGACCGGAAATGCTCCGCAGCGCCCGCAGCGCCCGGCTCAGCGCGCTGCCTGCAGAACCGTCGAAATCACTCCCTGTATACTGATAGCTCTCCGCCAGACTCTCCGTTATTCTCTTGCCGTTGACCATAAGCTTGTAGCGCCTCTCAAGCTCCTCGTCCTCCCCCACCACCAGCTTTGCTTCCTGAATCTCCTGAAGCTCAAACTGTGCAAGGGCCTGCTCTTTCGCTTTAGCCTCCTCGTCTCTGCTCTCCTCCTCCAGCGCTCTACGCAGCCTGCCGCACTCCTTGTAGGCCTCTTCCACGGCTTCCGCAGCCTTCTGGAATTTCTCTCCGCAATATACATCCAAAATTTCCATATGCTTCTTCTTGTTCAGAAGGGACTGGTGCTCGTGCTGGCCGTGAATGTCAATGAGAAGTTCTGCCAGCTCTTTCACTTGCTTCGCAGCAACGGTCTCCCCGTTGATCCGGCAAATACTCTTCCCAGCCTGCATTTTCCGGCTGATAATTATGGTCCCGTCTTCCTCAGGATCCAGATCCAGCTGAAGCAGCTTTTCCTTCACCTTCGGACTATCGCAGGAGAACACAAGCTCCACCAAGGCGCTGTCCGCACCCTTCCGCAGCATATCCTTTTCAAATTTTCCTCCCAGAGCCAGGTTCACGCTTCCTATCAATAGGGACTTTCCTGCGCCGGTCTCTCCGGTCAGAATGTTCAGTCCCCTGCCGAACTCTACCTCTGTCTCCTCGATCAGTGCCAGATTTTTCACATGCAAACTCTGCAGCATATCAGTTTCTCCTATTCCAGTTCCGCCGTTTTTATTTGCGTTTATTTGATCTGTCACGCCTGCATCTTTCTATGCAGCACGTCCAGAAAACTGATCTGGTTCAGCCGTATGAACTCCGTCACCTTCTCCGACCGCGTCACCCGGATCCGATCCCCGGTGCGAAGCGGAATCACATGACTTCCGTCAAAGTTCACCTCCACGGTCTGAACCCCTCCTCTTCTGCATTCAGGAATCTGGATATCTATCACATCCTCCGGCGACAATATGATGCTTCTCTGGTGCAGGGAATGGGGACAGATCGGGGTCAGCATCATCAGCCTTGCCCTTGGCTCCACGAGAGGGCCTCCCGCCGATAGGTTGTAGCCGGTAGAGCCCGTAGGTGTTGTGACGATCATTCCGTCCGCATTGTAGCTGTTCAGAAACTGCCCGTTCACGTAGATATCGAATCTGATGATCTGCAGTGAACCGCTGCGGGAAAGCACGATATCATTGAGGGCCCAGTCCTCCTGCACGCCGCCGCCCAAAAAGCATACTCTGCCCTCCAGCATCATACGGCATTCCTGCTCATATTCCCCGGCCACCAGCCTCCCCAGAGCCTCCTCCAGATTTGCCGGCTCAATCTCCGTCATATATCCCAAAGTGCCCAAGTTAACTCCGATGATGGGAATGTTTCTTTCTCCTATCTCCCTTGCCGCCTGCAGCACGGTGCCGTCCCCTCCCAGCACGATCATGCAGTCCGCCTCCTTCAGAAGCCGCTCCCTTTGGTCGCAGCAGCCTGCCCGGCCTGCCGCCAAAGACTCGGAAAACGATTCCGTCTCCTCCCCCCCGTCCCCGCTGGTGACCACCGCTGCCCGCTGCCCCGCCTGCTTCAAAAAGTCGCAGATCCGCTTCGTGACAGCCAGGTCTTTATCCTTATAAGTATTTGCATAGATCAGAAAACACTTCATGATCCTCCCCCTGCCTCCAAAGCGGCTGCGCCTCCCAAAAACATTCTGCCCGCCTTCAGTTCCGGCTCGGCTCACAGATTATTATGCGCCTCCACCACCACTGCCCTGATCAGCCTCTCCCAGAAAGGGCCGCGGGACAATCCACCGCCCTCCCGGCAAAGCTCCTCCAGCGCGGCCTGCGCTTCCCTCTCCAGAAGCGCCCCTATTTCCTTAGTCTGCTCCCCCTTTTCCAGATGCAGCAGATATTCTATATTTCCCTCCGGTCCCCGGATGGGGGAAAAAGTAAGATGCGCCGCCTGAAAGCCTATCAGATCCGCATAATCCACCACCCTGCCCAGCACCTGACGGTGGGTTGCGGCGTCCTTCACTACCCCGTTCTTTCCTACCTTACCCCTGCCCGCCTCGAACTGGGGCTTTACCAGACAGACCAGCTGCCCGCCGCTCTTCATAAGCTTTATTGCAGGAATCAATATTTTTGTCAGCGAGATGAAAGACACGTCCGCGCTGACGAATTCCGGCTCCTCCGGCAGCTCCTCTTGGGTCATGTATCTGAAGTTCTTCTGCTCCATGCAGACTACTCGCTTATCATTTTTAAGTTTCTCCGCCAGCTGGTTCCTGCCTACATCCAATGCATACACTCTGGCAGCGCCGTTCTGCAGCATGCAGTCCGTAAAACCTCCCGTAGAAGCGCCGATGTCCATGCAGATCTTATCCTCCAGACCGATCTGCCACTCCCGCAGCGCCTTTTCCAGCTTCAGACCGCCTCTGCTCACATACCTAAGCTCCTGCCCCAGAACCCGGATGTCGGCGCCCTCTGCCTCGCAGAACGTTCCCGCCTTACAAACCTTCCGGCCGTCTACATAGACCTCCCCGGCCAGAATCATTTCCTTTGCCCGGCTTCTGGACCCGGCAAGCCCTCTGGCCACCAGCAGCATGTCCAGACGCTCCCTTGCGCCCTCTTCGGTTCCTTGGCTCTGTTTTCTCATAAAACCGCCTCTATCCGCTTGGCCACGCTCTCCGCGTCGATGCCGATCTCCTTCTTCAGCAGCTCCACGTTTCCATGCTCCACATATGCGTCGGGAATGCTGATACCCAAAAAGACATTCCCCTGAAAGCCCGAATTCCTACTCCCGGAAAGATTTCCATGCAAATTTTCATTCTCATAAGTACTGGTATCTGCGCCAATGGCCCCATTCTCGTCTCCGGGGATATCCCCATGGGCATCCAAATACCCCCACCGGTTCATGCAGTCCAGCACCTTCTCTCCGTAGCCGCCGCAGGCCACGTTCTCCTCCATGGCCACGATGACCCTATGGCTCCGGCATGCCTCCCGCACCGCCTCCTGATCGATGGGCTTCACAAACCTTGCGTTCAAGATGCTCACGGCATGTCCCTTCTCCTTCAGCAGCGTCCTGACCTGCTCGGCGGTCTTCACCATGCTGCCCACCGCCAGCAGGGCAATCTCCCCTTCCCGATATATCCATTCGGCCTTCCCCAGCTCTATGGGGGCACGATGTTCTTTCAGTCCTGCATAGGCCGCGCCTCTGGGATAGCGCACTGCTATAGGCGCCCCCAGCCCCACGGCGAATTTCATCATGTCCGAAAGCTCCCACTTGTTCTTGGGCGCACAGACATGCATGTTGGGAATTCCCGACAGATATGTATAATCGAATATTCCCTGATGTGTCTCCCCGTCGCTGCCCACCAGCCCCGCTCTGTCCACAGCAAAGACCACCGGCAGATTCTGAATGCACACATCATGGAGTATCTGGTCGTATGCCCTCTGCAGAAAAGAGGAGTATACGGCCACAATGGGCTTCAAGCCTCCCGCCGCAAGCCCTGCCGCAAAAGTCACCGCATGTTGTTCCGCGATACCCACATCGAAGAAACGGTCCGGGTACATATTGCGGAACCGTTTCAGGCCTGTGCCGTCCGGCATGGCCGCCGTGATAGCCACAATTTTTTCATCACGCTGCCCCAGCTTGCACATGACCGTGGAAAAGATATCCGTATAATTGGCGTCCGTTCTGGGATGGGACGGAACCCCCGTCCCGATATCGAAGGGCTCCGCGCCGTGAAATCTGGCGGGATGGCGCTCCGCAGGCAGATATCCCTTGCCCTTCTGGGTCAGCACATGAATCAGCACGGGCCCCTGCACACGCTTGGCATCGCTGATCACGGAGACCATGGTGGCGATGTCATGACCGTCAACCGGCCCCAGATAAGTGATTCCCATATCTTCAAAAAACATCCCCGGAATCACCAGCTGTTTGAAGCTGCTCTTGGCCCGGCGGATCCGGTCGATGATGTCGTTCCCCCGCTTCATACCCTGCAGGGCATTGTAGATCCCCTTTTTCAGATCCAGATACCCCGTGGCAGTACGGATATTGTTCAGATATTTGGACACGCCTCCCACGTTCTCGGAGATGGACATATTGTTGTCGTTGAGGATCACGATGAAATTGGTCTCCAGCTTTGCGGCATTGTTCAGGGCCTCGTAAGCCATTCCCCCGGTGAGGGAGCCGTCCCCAATGACGGACACCACGGTATTCGTCCCGCCGGTAAGCTCTCTGGCTTTCACCAGACCCAGCCCCGCCGATATGGAGGTGGAACTATGCCCCGTGTCAAATACATCGCATTCGCTTTCTTTTCGTTTTGGAAAACCGCTGAGGCCATGATATTGGCGCAGAGAACCGAAATTTTCCCTTCTTCCGGTGAGAATTTTGTGTGTATAGGACTGATGCCCCACATCCCAGATGATTTTATCCTGCGGCAGGTCCAGAACAAGGTGCAGCGCCATAGTCAGTTCCACTGCGCCCAGATTGGAGCCCAGATGCCCCCCTGTCACGCTGATGATCCGAATCAGAAAATCCCGAATCTCCTGCGCCAGCGAGTCCCAGTCCTCTTTCCCCACCCTCTTTATATCATTTGCCTGCTCTATGGTTTCCAGAAGCATATATCCCCCTACCTTTCCCACCATATTTTATCAAAGGCCCAAGCGGGCGTTGTTGCTCAGGCCCCCCGGAATCAATGCGTCCTGTGTATCAGCGCCAGTATCAGTTGCTTTAAAAATTCATGCCTGCCCTGAAAGCCGTCCAGTATATCCACTGCTTCCTGAGAGAGTGCCTCCACGTCCGCCTTCGCCCTATCCAGCCCCATGAGAGCCACATAGGTCCGCTTATTGTTCTGTGCGTCGCTGCCGATGGACTTTCCAAGCTCCTGACTGTTGCCCACCACGTCCAAGACATCATCCTGAATCTGAAAGGCGATGCCGATGTTATAGGCACATTTTTCGATCTCCCTTACCTTCTGGGGCGCCGCCCCCGCAAGAATGGCTCCTATCATCATGGCAGCCTGAATCAGCGCCGCCGTCTTATGCTCATGAATGAAAAGCAGGCGCTCCAGCTCCTGAGGCTCCCCTCCCTTGTCCTCAGGCGCCTGATTCCCGTTTTCCGCCCCTGCCGTCTGATTTTCGGAGTCCATGATGTCCACTGCCTGACCGCCGATCATACCATATATGCCTGCCTTTCGGGCAAGCACCGAAAGCGCCTCCGAAATCCGCTTCAGGCCGGCTATGCGCTCCCCTTCGGGTATTCCTTCCTCCTGACAGCACCGGGTCAGCGCCCCCGCAGCCGTCTCGAAGGCATAATTCAAAAGCCCGTCCCCTGCAAGGATTCCCATGGCATCCCCGTAGACGTACCATGTGGTCTTTTTTCCTCTGCGGTAACAGTCGTTGTCCATGGCAGGAAGATCGTCATGAACCAGCGAATAGGTATGAATCATCTCTATTGCCGCCATGAATGCCTCAAGAGCGGGATCCTCTTCCTGTCCGCCGCACATCTCATAGGTCTCTCTCATCAATACGGGGCGCAGACGCTTTCCTCCGGCCAGCAGGCTGTAGTTCATAGCCTCCGTCAGCCGCCCCTGAGGTCCGCCCTCCGCCGGAAGATATTTTTTCAGTACTTCCTCCGCCAGCCTCGTCCTCTCCTTCAGCTCCTGCTCAAACACCAATGTCTCCATCTCCGAAGTCCTCCAATCGTCCCTCTTCCCCAAGCTTAAGCACTTGTTTCTCCACTCTGTCGATCTGATCATTGCACTGCTTCAGCACCGCCATCCCCTGACTGTAGGCGCAAAAAGCCTCCTCCAGCGGCAGACTGTCATCCTCCAGCCTTGCAACGATCTCCTCCAGTCTCCGAAAATTCTCCTCCAGCCCCGGCTGTCTTGCATCCCCGTCCATATCCCTGTTCCTTTCATTCAGCTCCGGTACATAGGCATGTCTCTGTACCCACAGCCACCGCGTCTATCTGCCCGTCCATGACTCTGATCCGAAGTCTCTGGCCCTCCCTGACCTGTCCGACAGAGCGTATATTCTTTCCCCCTTCGTCCTCCACATAGGAATATCCTCTGCAGAGCTTGTCCAAAGGAGAAAGCCCCTTCATTCTCTCCGCATAAAGCGCAAGCTCGTGGCGCCGTTTCTCCAGAAGCCGCCTCATCCTCTCCTGCAGCCTCTCCTCCGCCGAGAGCATGTCCATCTTCCTTGCCCTGAGCTTATGGATGGGGCTCCCCGCCTTCAGCCTCAGCTCAAACTGCCCCGCACGGCTGCGGCAGGCTTCCATGCGCCGGTTCATCCGCCTATTCAGGGCGTCCCGATATAGCTCTATTTTACCCAGAATCTCCCGGATATCGGCCACCGCCAGCTCCGCCGCCGCAGAGGGCGTGGGGGCCCGCAGATCCGCGGCGAAATCTGAGATGGTGGTGTCCGTCTCATGGCCCACAGCAGAGATAACGGGAACGGTACAGTCGAATATGGCCTGCGCCACCTCCCTCTCGTTGAAGGCCCACAGATCCTCTATGGATCCGCCGCCCCGTCCCACAATCATCACATCGACCCCCAAGGCCTCCAGCGCCCTTATGCCGGCTGTGATGCTGGCTGCAGCGCCCTCCCCCTGAACCAGAGCAGGATACAAAATGACCTGCACATATGGATTCCGCCGGCCTGCAATCTGGATGATGTCCCGAACGGCGGCTCCCGTGTCTGCAGTCACCACTCCCAGAGTCCTGATGAATCTGGGTATGGGGCGCTTATGCTCCTGAGCAAACAGCCCGGCTGCCTCCAGCTCCTGCTTGAGCCTCTCGAACCGTTCATAGAGCAGCCCGCTCCCCTCCAGCAGAATCTGTCTTGCATAGAGTTGGTATTTCCCGTCCCTCTCGTACACATCCACCGTTCCGCCCACGATCACCTGCTGCCCCTCGGACATACGAAAAGAGAGACCCTTGCGACTGCCCGCAAACATGACGCAGTTTATGGTCCCTTTGGCATCCTTCAATGTAAAATAGATATGTCCTGAGGAATGGTATTTGCAGTTGCTCACCTCCCCCCTCACGAAGAGCCCCTGCAAAAGATAATCCTGCTCGAACATATTCTTAATGTAGGAATTCAGCTGTCCTACAGTATAAACATTCCGAATCTCAATCACCCAGCTTTACAATCTTGGCCAGAATGGCATTCACAAAAGCCCCCGAATTGTCCTGACCGTACTTTTTCGCGATCTCCACCGCCTCGTCTATGGCCACTCCCGTAGGGATGTCGTCGTCAAAACGCATCTCATAGATGGCGAGACGCAGCGCCGCAAGCTCTACCTTTCCCATGCGGGCAGTGTTCCAGCCTTGCGTATTGTCATTGATGAACCTATCTATCTCAGGAACCTTCTCCCTGACGGCCTGACATCTGGCCTCAATATAATCGGCATCCTTCTGAGAGCCGATGGCCTCATTGTCCTCCACGAACAGCCTGCCCTGCCTGTCCATTTCCTCAGGCGCATGAAATTCTACCTGAAACAAAAGCAGAAAGACCTGTTCCCGCTTCTCATGTCGTCCCATCACGCTTCTTCCTCTGTCACACAGCCTCTCCCATGACTTGCCCGCGGCATGTACGTCTGCCAAATAACACGGCTGCCGCCTATCCGCAGCGGGATCATCTCCCCAGAGCATCCATGGGCCAAGGCTGCAGCCCCTCTTTTTTAATTTATTTCAGCTTGACCCCTGCGATGCGGATGTTCACATCGGTGCAGCCCAGTCCGGTCATGTTTTCGATGGCCGACTTCACCTTCGCCTGCACTCTATGGCAGGTAGCGGGTATATTGTAGCCATACTCCATAGTCACGGCCAGATTCACCCTCACTTTTCCGTCCACCACATCTACCCGCACACCCTTGGTCAGCTTCTTCATCCCAACCTTGCCCATGAGCTCATTGGTGATGGTTCCGGCCATGGCACTGACGCCTTCCACCTCTGTGGCCGCAAGGGAAGCGATCATGGCCACAACGTCATCGGCTATCTGCACCACTCCCACATTCTCCTTCACATCCAGCACCACTGCGCTGTTCTTGCTTTCATTTTCCATAAGAATGTCCTCCTGTTTCGATATTATACCACATTTTCGTGCGCGCAAGCGCACATGGAATCAGAAGTCGAAACAATGCCCTTCTTGTTTCGATATTATACCACATTTTCGTGCGCATAAGCGCACATGGAATCAGAAGTCGAAACAATGCCCTTCTGTTTCGATATTATACCACATTTTCTATTCACTTGTCACCCAAAATGTCAGGGAGAATTGTTTCTCGTTCTGGGCATATGCGATGCCGCCCTCCCGATCCCCCATATAATCGAATATATCCTTATCTTCTATCAGGGCCTGAAATATCTCCCCATAGCATTCCGCGTCGGAACATTTTACACTCACATCCCACTTTCCCTGCTCTGCCGCCTTCTCAAAAAGCGCCGCCATCTGATCTCTGTCATAGGAAGTAAAATAAGCCCCCTCCATCACATAATAATTGGCCTTGGTGGCGGTACACAGAGGCATGGGCACCACGCCTCCTATGGAATGGGTTCTGAGCAGCTCCTCCGTCGTAACGTTTAGATAATCATAATTGATCTCCGGCAAGGTCAGGCCGTCCCTTTCCTGCCCTGAGCTGTCGGCGTCTCCTGCCGCCTCCGGATCCGGCGGTTCATTTTCCATGCCGTCCCCAAGCCCTTGGGCCTCCAGAGCCCCCTCGGTTCCGGCCCCCTCTCCTACGCCCTCCGGCGCATCCTGCCTGCCCGTCTCTACAGCCGGATCCTCCACCTGATAGGATACGTCCCCCCAAGTCGTGTCTACATAATAATACTCTCCCTCCACCTTTACCAGATTCCAGGCATGTCCCTCTCCGGTGTCCACAGTCCCCAGCACCAGTGTGCCCTCCACGCCCAGCTTGTTCAAAAGGTACTGGGTCGCCTTGGCATAGCCCTGACAGACGGAACGATGGTTCACGAACACGGAATAGATATTCTGATTGTGAGGGGCGTCCAGATCATAATCGGTATTGCAGACAATGAATTCATAGACATATTTCACCTTCTCATAGTCGCCTGCATCCTTCTCAATGCCTGCAAGAATCGCCCCTGCGCTCTCCTCAATGGCTCTCTTGTATTCCAGAGCAGTCTCCGGATCCATGGTATAGCTTCCCGAAAATTCCACTGAGACAGCTTTGTCCCCCTGCATATATTTTGTGCAGGAATAGCCGTCCACATAAAATATTTCCGGATGATCTCCCAGCACGCACCGAAAGAGCCGCTCCACCACGTCGTCTATCTCCGAGACATCAAAGCTATCCAAAACCGCCTGATTCAGCTGAACCTTTTCTCCAAAGCTCCCCAGAGCCTTCTCGATGTCGTCATACCATGTCTGCTCCTCCTGACTGAGACTGCTGCGGGCAAAGAGATATACCTCCTCCATCAGGAAATGCGCCTCTGCCTCAACCGTCCCATCTCCTCCATGTTCCGGAAAAGCCAGCATCTCCTCCATGGAGACTGTTCTGACATCATCTCCTTCAAACTCTCCCTCCGGCTCCCGAAGCAGTCCGAATTCTCTGGGAATCTCATCCAAAATCGCTTCCGCCGCACAGCCTGACAGCGCCGTACACAACAATAGGGCACTGAGGACAAACTGCAAAACCTTACGTCTTCTTTCCATCTGCTTTTCCCCTTTTAAATTCCTGTGCGGCTTCCCCGTCCATGTTTCAGGTTCCCTTACGTTTTGATGCCGATTTCCGGCTGATCATGCAGGTCAGGAAGGACTGCCGAACTCCGCAAGCACCAGCCCCTTGTTCCGATCCATGGTCATGCCAATGCTCCATGAATTCACAAACAGAAGCAGCGGATTGCCCTTCATGTCCCTCACCTTCTTCATGTCCGAAGTACCGCTCAATTTCTCGATATCTATCTCATCCTTGTTCCCGATCCAGCGGATATGCTCATAGGGCAGGTTCTCCAGCCGAATCTCTACATTGTACTCGTTCTCCAGCCTATACTTCAGCACATCGAACTGCAGCACCCCCACCACCCCTACGATGATCTCCTCGAAGCCGCTGTTGAACTCCTGAAAGATCTGGATGGCGCCCTCCTGAGCGATCTGCTCTATGCCCTTCACAAACTGCTTTCTCTTCATGGTATCCATCTGGCGCACTCTGGCGAAATGCTCCGGGGCGAAGGTGGGTATCCCCTCATACCGGAACTTCTCCTTGGGACAGCAGATGGTGTCCCCGATGGAAAATATACCCGGGTCAAATACGCCGATGATGTCCCCTGCGTAAGCCTCGCTTAAGATCTTCCTCTCGTCGGCCATGATCTGCTGGGGCTGGGAGAGCCGCATGACCTTCCCTCCCTGCACATGGCGCACTTCCATATTGGCGTCAAATCTCCCGGAGCATATCCTCATGAAAGCGATCCTATCCCTATGCGCCTTGTTCATGTTTGCCTGAATCTTGAACACAAAAGCGCTGAACCCGTTTTCCGCCGGGTCTACCAGCCCTATGTCCGCTCTTCTGGGCAGCGGGGTGGTAGCCATGTCCAGAAAGTGCTTCAGAAATATCTCCACGCCGAAATTGGTCAGCGCCGAGCCGAAGCACACGGGAGTCAGATCCCCTGCCCGCACGGCCTCCAGATCAAACTCCGCGCTGGCTCCGTCCAGAAGCTCGATCTCCTCCAAAAGCTTGTCCGCCGCCTGATCACCGATAAGCTCCCTCAACGCGCTCTCCTCTGCCACGGAGACTTCTGTGGCAGTTCCCTCCTTGGTGCCCTTCTCGGTGCCGGAATAGGAGATCACACACTTGCTCTCCCTATCATAGACTCCCTTGAATTCCTTTCCGGAGCCTATGGGCCAGTTCACGGGACAAGTGGCGATCCCCAGCTCCTTCTCGATATCGTCCAGCAGGTCGAAAGTATCGTTAGCATCCCTGTCCATCTTGTTGATAAAGGTGAAGATCGGGATTTTGCGCATCACGCAGACCTTGAACAGCTTTCTGGTCTGAGCCTCCACGCCCTTTGAAGCATCGATGACCATAACGGCGGAATCCGCCGCCATCAGTGTGCGGTAGGTATCCTCCGAAAAGTCCTGATGCCCCGGCGTGTCCAAAATATTGATGCAGTAACCGTCATATTCAAACTGCAGCACGGAGGAGGTGACGGATATGCCTCGCTCCTTCTCGATCTCCATCCAGTCGGAGACCGCATGCCTCGCCGTAGCCTTTCCCTTTACGCTCCCTGCCAGATTGATTGCGCCGCCGTACAACAGAAACTTCTCCGTTAAGGTCGTCTTACCTGCGTCAGGATGGGAAATGATCGCAAATGTGCGGCGGCGGTTGATTTCTTCCGTATATTGCTCCATGGGTCCATAGCCTCCTATGCTCTCTGTGTCTGTATTTTTAAGTCTATATTGATAGAGCTGAATTGATTTATCTGAATTTATATCTGAACTTATATGCAGGTACTATGCCTGTGACCATATCCCAAAACGGCTTCAGGCCAGCGCATATATGCCCTATGGCGGCGTAAGCATGTCTTTGCCCTCAAAGGCAGGCCTTATGCCAAAATACTCCAGCACCGTGGCCCCTACATCCGCAAAAGTCTCTCTGGTTCCCAGATTACCCGGCTCCACGTTCCTTCCGCACAGCAGTATGGGCACATATTCTCTGGTGTGGTCCGTGCTTGCCATATATCCCGGATCGCAGCCATGATCTGCAGTGATCATCAAAATATCCTCCTTGCGCATTTTGCCCAGCAGCTCCGGCAGTCTCGCATCGAAATAGCTCAGCGCCCGGGCATAGCCCTCCACGTCCCTGCGGTGCCCATATAGCATATCATAGTCCACCAGATTAATAAAGCACAATCCTTCAAAATCCTTATCCAGATATTCCAGCGTCCTCTCTATCCCCTCTTTATTGCCGCTTGTATATACCGCCTCTGTAATTCCCTTTCCGGCGAAAATATCCTTGATCTTGCCCACGCCTATGACATCCTTTCCGTTCTCTGACAGCTGATCCAGCATGGTGGCGGAGGGCGGCAGAATGGAAAAATCATGCCGTCTGGCCGTCCTGACGAACTCGCCCCCTCGGGGACCCACGAAAGGCCTTGCGATTACCCTGCCCACGCCATGCTCTCCTTGAAGGATATCCCGGGCCATGCGGCAGTATTCATAAAGCTGCTCCGGAGGCACAATGTCTTCATGGGCCGCTATCTGAAACACGCTGTCCGCAGAGGTGTACACGATCAGATCTCCCGTCCGCATATGGGCATCCCCATAGTCCTGAATCACCTTGGTTCCCGAATAGGGCAGGTTGCAGAGGGCCCTTCTTCCCGTCTTGGCGCAGAAAGCCTCCAGAATCTCGGAAGGAAATCCCTGCGGATAAGTTGGCAGCGGTCTGGGAGAACAAATTCCCGCAATCTCCCAGTGGCCTATAGTGGTATCCTTCCCCTTGGATCTCTCCCGCATACGTCCATAAGCGGCCCGAAGTCCGCCGATGCCGCAGACACTCTCCACCCCCTCAGGCATAGGCTCTCCGGGCTGGACACATTGGATCCCGTCGATGCGAAACAGTCCCAGCTCTCCCATATGCGGCATGGAAAAGAACGGACTGGAAGACACGGTTCCCAGTGTATTCACATTCACATCCCCATACTGAGCCGCATCTTCCATTCCGCCGATTCCGAAACTGTCCAAGACGATCAAAAACACTCTTTTCCTATTTTCCATACTCTCTTCTGTCCTTTCTGAGGGCGGTGCCTGACCGGTTACCATGTATCCGGAAAAACTGCCGTATCTACTGTAAGTATACCACAATTGCTATGTAAAACAAATGTTTTTTACTGTACTACCGTACTGATTATGATATTCTCTGCGGATACCTCCGTCTTGCGCTTGACGATATCCTCGATCTGAGCTCTCATGATATCGTCCAGAGCAGGTACGTTCACCACCACGTCCACACCATCGCCGTTGATGCTGACCACTACGTCCTGAAAGCCCTTTGCCTCCAGCAGGATCTCCGCTGCCGCCTCTTTCTCCGCAATCGCCGTCATCTCCACCATGCTGTCCACCGCCGCCTGCTTCTGTTCGTCGCTGATACCCTCGCTGTTGATGATCTCCAGCAGGGTCTCTTTGTTTTTAGCTCTGGTCTGCTCCTTCAGAAGCTTTGCGTCCGAGAGCAGGGCCACGCCCTCCGTAGAAGTGAACACGGCCTCTCCGGGAATCTCTCCCTCATCAGGCGTAGGTCCCGCCACCTCTCCCTGAGCCTCTCCCGAAACATCCGCCACCTGCATACCCGTGCTCAGATAGTCATCTGCGATTATGTCGGCATCTGTGTCCAGACTGTCGATATCCGAAAGATCCGACAGCAGATCATCCTCCGACAGATCCAGAAGCCCGTCTGCGGTATAGTTCTCGTTGATGATACCGTTAGAATCCACCGGGCTGGTATCTTCATTTTCTCCCTTCAGGTACTCATCCTGCAGACCGGTTCCCGCAAACTGCAGATAGCCTGCAATTGCGATCATGATTGCCAGTGCGGTTATCATAAGCTGATTCTTTTTGATTAGGTTTTTCACTTTGATTCCCCTCTTTGTGTTTTGCTAGTTTATTGTATGAGCCCTGCCATGGATATATGCTATTTATTTGTCCCCATTTTCACCACTCTGACCTTATGGGCCTCCACGCCGAAAAGCGTCTGGACGATCTCTACAATGGTGCGGTTCACCTCCCCGTTCCCCGCGCCTTCCGCCACCACCACCACGCCCTCTATCCGGGGAGGCAGAGTCTTGATCACATAAGGCTCGCTCAAGCTGCCTTCCGTGCGGTAGACCGTGTTCTCGTCCGACTCCATCTGATTCACTATACGGCTTCCCCCCTGCGAATCGCTTTCATTTGTGGCAGAGCGCTTTACGGGCTGCTCCTTTTCCACCACAAGCTCGCAAGAAGATTTGAGAGTGATCATCACCTCCACCTCCCCAACATTGGACATACGGGAGAGCGTCTCCGTCAGGCGCCGTTCCAAATAGTCCGCATATTCCTTGTCCGTGCTCTCCACTGTCATGCTGTCACCGGAAGCCTTCGTCGTCTCCTTTTGCTTACCGGTTCCGGAAGGGCTTTCCCCTAAAAGGGCCGATCCATTTCCGCCCTCCCCCTGACTTTTCTCTGTGCCGTCCTTGGTGGGAAGCGCTATGATCACCAGCAGAATGCCCGCCAGAACTAATATAATGAGATTGTCCCTCTGAAACCATTTCGTCAGCCCCTTGTCCGCCATCCACTTCTTCCAGTCCCTGCCCATACTCTCCCTCTCGATTCTCTCATAAATTGTTCTACCGTTTCATTCCCTGCGCCTATGGAGACGCCACGCCCATGAAGTCCATATGCCTATGGCGACGCCGCGCCCATAAAGTCCTTGTGCCCATGAAGACGCTGCGCCCATGAAGTCCCTATGCCTATGGAGACGCTACGCCCATGAAGTCCTTTACACCTATGGCGACGCTCCTCCTATGGATATGGGAGCCACCGGTTCCACCGTCACATCTTCTATCTCGATGCCCTCACTCCCATGGCCCCCTTCCCGGTCTCGATCTTTGGTCTCCTCCGCCCTTTCTTGCGCGCCCATAGTCCCCGCGCCGCTGCCTGCCCTTTCGTCCGGCCCGCCGCCTTCCGATCCCGCCCTCTCCTCTTCTTCACCCTCCCCCGCAGTTCCTTTCCCCCCCTGCCTGTCTTCCGCTGCCTCCGCCTTCTCCCCGGCCCCGTTCTCCTGCTCCTCCAGGCGCCTCCGCAGCTCCGCCAGCGTCGTCTGCTCCAGAACTGCCTCCGCCTCCGCAGCCTTCCTCTCGGCGTCCGCCATGTTCTCCTCCAGCTCTCCCTTGAACTGTTCCAGCATATCCGCTGCCTGCTGCCCGCCTCCCCCAAGCAGGAAGCTCCCCACCGGAAGGAACAGCTGTATCAGCACCATAATGCTCACCAAAAGCTTCAGATACTTCTCATAGGCCTCCTGAGGCCTGAAATGTATCATTGCCTGAGCGCATATCATAAAAATCCCCACACGGCAAATGGTCTGAAAAAACAAGTTCTGCATATCTTTCTGCCCTCCGTTTCCAAAATATTTGCTGTATTGCGCCGCCCTTTGGGCCTCAATGCCTATAACTGTTTCAGCTCAAACGGCAGTCACCGCTATGGCTATCAGAAACAGCAGCAATGCTGTCCCCGTAGTGCGCAGCAGCAATAGTCCCGCATCTCCCGTCTTGTCTGCGCACTGGGTTATCCTCTTGTCGCTGACAATTCCCATAAACGCTGCGGCGGCCTTCAGAAGCCCTGCGATGACGCCTATCTTCAGCAGCGGAACCGCACAGAGCAAAAGCAGAAGCAGAAGAAGTATCACCCCCATGCTGTTCCTGATGACCATTGCGGATCCAAGGGCCAGCTCCGCCACCCCGCCCGCCGCGTTCCCAACCCCCGGTATGGCGGAAATCAGCCGCTGGAGAGCCGAGGTTCTGGCAGAATCCACCACGGGAGCGATCAGTGCCTGAAACACCCCTATGCCCGTAACCACCCCCAGCGCGCCCTTCAGAAGCCATCCGATTATCTTGTTCACAAGCTCTATCAATAAACCCAGCTTCTCCTCCGGCCAGATACCGTTGATGATAACCAGCATGACGAAGCTGTAAATCAAAGGCAGCAGCCCCGCCGAAAGCACATATTCCACCCCGTACACTACCAGAATCATCATCTGGTAAGAGGCTCCCGCCGTCACCGCCCCTGAGGAAACTCCTACGGAAAGCAGATACGCGGGCACCATAAGCTTCACGAACAAAAGGATATTCTCCACGGTCTCAACCGCAATGGCCACAGCCTGAGAGAAGCACTTCAAAAGCACCGCCGTAAATAGAAGGTACATGAAATAGAACCCCATGTCCGCCACCTGCCTTCTATCGAATATCTCCACAAAATGAGTCATCAGGGATGATACGATTCCCAGCACCAGCAGCCACACAAATACATTTCTCATTCCGGCCAGCTCCCCCAGAAAATCCGAGATGCTCCCTTGAAACAACAGCTCCAAGGCACCCATGATATCCCCGGACATCACCGTCTGGAACAATCTCTCCAGACTGAACTGCCTCTCCGGAAAAAGCGACGAGATCCCCTCCTGCAGCTTGTCCAGACCATAATCCTGCCAGATAAGGCTCAAATCAGTCATTTTCTCCCTCCCTCATTGCTGTTCATCCCCATGCTTTGCCGGCACTTGGACGCTTGCCCTTTCCTCTCCCCACGCTTTCTACAAAAAACCGTGTATCTGTTCAATGACCGCAAACAAGATAGGCAGACCTGCGAACATCACGGTGAGCTTCCCCAGCACCTCGATCTGGCCCGCTACGGCCTGATATCCCGCATCTCTGCAGACTCCTGAACTGAACTCACAGACATATGTAATGCCGATTACCTTCAACAAAATGGAAAGGTATCCCTCTCCCCCGTTCAGATAGACCTTTATTCTGGAAAACTGCTCTGTCACGAATTCCACCTGCCGCATGCAGAAGCAGAATATGACTATGCTTGCCCCCAAACCGATATAGGTGGCATATTCCGGCTTGGCCCCCCGAAACTGCACCGCCAGCAGTACTCCCGCGATCCCCAAAAACGCAACCTTCACAAGCTCCGCCATGTTGTACCTCCTATTCCAGTTCCGTCTCTCCTCTTCAAGCGCCTTCTCAGGGGACTGTTTCAGACGCTCCCGCATCTGAAACGCTCCCGGGCGCTTTCCGTTCCGAGACTGTTTTCCGGTTCCGTCTCTCCTCTTCAAACGCCCTAACCCCTCCTACAGCGCAAACAATGACTGTATGGTCTCAAAAAGCTCATATATGTAGGGCACGATCCATGTAAGCACAAGTATCAGCCCGGCCAGACTGAGGAGAAAAGCGTGCTCCTCCCTGCCGCTGTGCTTCAACACCTGACTCAATATAGTCACCAATATTCCTACCGCCGCTATCTTAAATATCAGACTTACGCCCATGCTTCCTCACATTCTGCGGAGTCTACCATAGCACCAAAATCAGCAACAGCCCTCCCATTGCCCCAAGACCTACCGCCATTCTGCATTTTTCTGCATTTTCCTGCTCCAACTTCTCTTTTGTGGCGTTCAGCTGCTCCGCGCTCTGCTCTATGGCCCGCAGCTGCATCTGTCCGTCCATGAATCCGGTCTGAGTGGTGAACCTGAAGAACTGCTCCCTATCCCCATCCTTCAGCGGCAGGGTTTTGAGCGCCCCTTCCATCTCCTCCTGAAAAACGCTCCCGAAGGACTTTCCGGTATTCTCTTCCATTCTTCCCCCTATCCGCAAAAACGCCTCGCTGAAGGGCTCCTCCAGATATCTGGCCACTCGGCAGCAGCATTCCGGCAGAGTGGTTCTGCCGTACCTCACCTCGCCTATGAGCAGCTCCAAAATGTGGAGCAGACTCCGAAGCGTCTTGATTCTCCCCTCCAGCTGAAGCCGATACCAGATTCCCAGCCCGAGGCAGCCGCTAAAAATCATGCACCCTCCCAAAATTCTGATCAAGCTCCTCCCTCCCCCTCTTCCATCCGCCGCACCACGCATTTCCCTCCTGCCTTTCCGAGTACAATGAACAGCCCGAACAGCCTCTCCCAAAAGGCCCTCTCCAAGCCGAATCTCCGTTCCACATCCCGTCTGTTCTCCCCGTGTACGGTGGCCAGAATTCTGCACCCGCAGGCTGCCGCCTGCCCAAGAGCCTTCAGCTCGCCCTCGCTGCCCAGCTCATCGATGGCAACCACCTGAGGCGACATGGAGCGCAGGAGCATCAGCATTCCCTTTTCCTTGGGACAGCCGTCCAGCACATCCGTTCGCATCCCCATATCGTTCTGTGGGATCCCCATGAAAGACCCGGCCAGCTCGGAACGCTCGTCCACCACCCCCACCGCCAGCCCCTCGCCGTAAGGATTGCCGTCGGATATCTGCCGTATGAGATCCCTCAGCAGTGTGGTCTTTCCGCAGCCGGGCGGAGAGATAATCAAAGCGCTCTTCAGCCGCCCTTCCCCATACATTCTCCCAAGGACCCTATCCGCCGCTCCCTTTTTTTGGTGCGATACCCTTATATTGATAAATGAAATGTTCTTCAGTGTCCTGATGCTGCCGTCAGACCCCAGCACTGCTTGTCCCGCCACTCCCACCCGATGTCCTCCCGCCACGGTGACAAAGCCTTGACGCAGCTCCTCCTCAAAGGCATACGGCGAATAGTGACATATATGCTCCAGCATATCCGAAATCTCCCTCTCCCCTGCAGGGCAGGCCCGTGCCAGCGAGTCCGTAAAGTCCCCCTGCGCCGTGAGAAAAACCTCCCTGCCGTCCATCTGCAGTACGATAGGCCTGCCCGCCCGCAGACGGATTTCCTGAAGGTGTTCCTGCTCCTTGGCCGTCCTTAGCCAGAATTCCCTATAGGCAGAGGGAAACATCTGCAAAATAGAGTTCTCCATCGACTTGTCCTCCTACTCACAAATATATGAGACAACTCCGGGGATATTCCTGACCTGAGCCTGAAAATTCCTTTCTGCAGCACGGCGGCCCCAAGGATAAAAGAAAACGGCATAGCCAAGGCTATACCGTTTCCCAAAATGATTCTAATTTAAACGAAATAATGTAGTTACCGGATACCGCCCCTCCGGCGGCAGCTTGCAGCAGTGCTCCTGCCGCAACTTCAACTCCAACTTACAAATTCAATAGGTATAAACATTATGATATAGGCGGTAATATCCGCCTCCCAGACGCTGCACCTGAATCTGGATCACGAAATCCTCCGCCCCCAGAGCCTTCAGAGCCTCGTTTACATAGCCCTTCCAGTAGTCCCCTCTGCCATAGGCCTGCTCCAGCGTAAGCCATAGGGATTCCGGAACCACATTGGAGAACTGCTTATCCCCCTTGCCTGCCTGCTTCAGAAGCTTCAGGCAGTCCTCATAATATGCGCTCACGGTTTCCCGCACCTGATCCTCCGTAACGCCGGCCTGCTGCAGATTATCCTTCTTCTGCTCGTCCGGGGTGATCACCGTGTTCTCATTCTTGGACTTGCTTTGCCATCTGATGGGTTCCACCGGGTTGGGGTTGATCAGCCCGTCCAGATCGGATGTCTGCGTCCCCTCTGAAGGCAAGGTGCCGACACCCTCCGAAGTACAGGCGGGAAGGTAAACGGAAAGCCCCGTCCTCACATGAGTGCTGCCGAATTCCCGATCTGTCTTGTTATAATAATCGTAGGTGGCGGGATCCGTATCATTCCATGTGACATCCACATTGCAATAGGATCCGTCCAATTTCACAATGTTCCAGGCATGATCCTCCCCTGCATAGCCGGTACAGTAATAGCACGGAATCCCCAGACACTGCATCAGGTATTGGAACGCTCTGGCATATCCGGCGCAGACGCTCCTGCCTCCCACCAGCGCGCTATAGGCGCTCTGGTTCATGGGCGCCCCGCTGTCATACTCCACCAGCTGCATCAGAGCGTCATGAACATACCTCTCCTTCTCGCCGTCACTGCCAAGGGCCTGCGCTCCGGACAAGACCGCCTGCGCCGCCCCCTGAAATTCCTGCCGCGCGCTGTCTATATGATCTGCCGCATCGTTGTACTTCAGAGTCACCTCCACGCAGCTGCCGCTCTTGAGATATTTGCAGGTATATCCCGTGTCCAGCCAGAACAGCTCAGGATGGTCGTTATAGACCGCCTCGAACACGGTTTTGAGCTGCTCCACCGATACGTTTGTCACCGGCGTGAAGGACACCGTCAGATTCATGGCATTGGCGTACACCTGATGATACAGCGGGCGTACAGTCTGCTCCAGCATGGCATAATAAGGATAGAGCGTTTCGTCAAAGACCAGATCACTGCCCGTATTTCCCGGAGCGATGATCCCGGACAGATTTTCCGCCTCGTTCTGGGCGATCTGCTCGCCGCTCTCCTGCACGGGCTTATAGCCGGTCTTGCCGCTGACCGAGGAAGGCGTGCCTGAAGGCACGCTGTCAGGACGCTCATACCCATCCTGCCCCTCTATCCGCCCTGTGTCCACACCCGGAGCAGGACGTCCGTCGGCATCCGCCCCGCCCGGCGCCGCCTGCGCGTTCCCCACCTTTTCCGCCAGCATATTGGTCAGGGACGGACTCAGAGCACATATCAGAATCCCCAGACATCCGGCCATGACCAACGCCACTACGGAGAAAAAAATGCTTTTTACTATTTTCATGAAAACGCCGTTCCCTTATCCTTCCAAATATTTCAGAACATTCTTGAAATCCATATCGCTGGCATAATAGAAGCTGGTATAGCAGGGCTGGTTATAGCAATTGTTCTGCCATGCCACGCCGCAGCGGTATGTGGCATCGTGAAGCAGAGTGAAGAGCTTGTGGGAGGTCAGCTCCGTGTTGGTGTAGATCCTGATGGCGCTGCTGTCCGCAGTGCGAAGCAGAAGCTCTTCCCGGAAATCCCCGAAAATATCTGCGATCAGGCAGGGGTTCCCCTTGGTTCCATTGTTGGTGGAGGTTCCTTCGGGGTGCAGCATCACGCCGTGGGTGTTGTCCCCCACCACCCCGATATGCTTCTCATGGACATAGTCGACCCCGTCCGTCACCTGAGTGGATAGATCCCCGGCCCATCTGATTCCCGCATTGGTTCCCGGCTGCTTCACCTCCAGCTTATTGCCCTTACAATCGTACACTCCCACAGCCCAGACCTGAAGCCCCCTTACGTCGGGACAGATATCCCCGATCATACACCTGCCCAGATCTCTGTCTGCAGGTTCTCCGAACAGCACCTTCCCCGTCTCCGCATCCCTCAGAGCCCAGCCGTAAGGCACAGTCTTTCCCTCCTCGAACACGTTGAAGATCTCAAGCCCCGGCCTGTCCGGATCGATATTTGCCACATGCATGGAATCCCCATGGCCCAAATGCTGCATACGGCCGTCCGGCATCAGATCCGCGCTGGAATACAGCACGCTGCCGTCATGGTCAATGGTAGCCGCGCCGTAGATGATCTCATGGCAGCCGTCCCCGTCCACATCCGCCACGGAGAGGCTGTGATCCCCCTGACCCGCAATGCAGCCGTACACCGGATCCGTCCCCAGACCACCGTCCTGCGCACATCTCGCAAAGGGATTCTTCATAGGCACGAAGCCGCTGTCCACCTTGAAATACTCTCTGTGCCTGCCCTCAAAGAAATCATATGCCGTGATGGTGGCTCTGGTATAATAGCCTCTGGCAATGATCAGATAGGGCCTCTCCCCGTCCAGATAGCCCACGCCGGACAAAAACCTGTCAACCCTATTACAAGGCTCGATGCGGAACCAGGCATAATCCCCCCACATCAGGCCGTCATCCTCTCTGGGCACCGGGAAGTCAATGGTCTCCAGCTCCCGCCCATCCCCGGAAAACATGGTTAGGTACTCAGGTCCCTTGAAGATAAAGCCCTCAAATTTGCGCAGATCGTTCTTGTCGCTTCTGGAAGGCGCATACACGTCCAGAAAATAATCCGTCAGCTTCCTTGCGTCCCCGTCGGACAAAGGATATGCATAGGCTTTTTGGGTCCCGAAGCACTCCTCCAGCGTGTCCGGCCAATGGCCGCTCTTCACCTCCGGATGCTCCCTCCAGCCCTTGAACAGCTCCACTAAGTACTCATAATAATCTTCCGCGGAACAGACATAATTGTCCTCGTTGGAATATCCTGCCTCCAAGTCCTTCTCCGGCATCGTAATATACTTCTCCGAAACCACATTGCCCTTTTCGTCGAAGCAGGTCATCTTGGTGCCGGGGGCAGTCTTCACGGACATTTCCGCCTTTCCGTCCCCGTCAAAATCGTATACGATGAACTGGGTGTAATGCGCTCCCGACCGAATGTTCACGCCCATGTCCAAGCGCCACAGCAGCCTGCCGTCCAGCTTATAGCAGTCGATGTAGCAGTTCCCCGTATATCCCTTGTGGGATACGTCATGGGAATTGGAGGGATCCCATTTCACGAAAAACTCCAGCTCCCCGTCCCCGTCCACATCGCTTACGCTCATGTCATTGGCAGAATACTCGTAAGCCTGCCCCGCAGGGGTCACTCCTCCCGCAGGAATCTGCATGGGAATCTCCAAATAATTTTTTCCGGTTTCCCAGACCTTTATCTCGCCGCAGGGGCTCTCCTCCCTGCCCTGACGAACCGCCGCCACTGAATAGACATCCCCGTCCGTGCCCTTCTCATCCAGATAATTGGTGCTGTCCGTGACCAGCGCAAGTCGTTCCCCGTTCCGGTACACCGCATAGTCCGTACCCGTCATTCCGGTGTCGCAGTACCCGCTCACCTCATCCAGCAGCATACGCCAGCTTATGTAGATGCCTTTGTCTGTCTTTACTGCAATCAGTCCCCTGTTCAGCTTCTCCAGCTGCTGGTCCAGCTTGTAATGCACCGGCGTCTTTAGCAGGCTGCTTTTCTTTAGCACCTCACCGCCTTTGCAGGCCTCCACATAGATATAATGGGGAATGTGGGTGGATTTCTTCAGCGTGTAGGCGCACTCCTTGGTGGCCTCCATCTTCCGGTAACACATGCCCGGCGTATCCGCATCCGCCCAAAACACCTCATACTCCTCCGCTGACGCCACCGGATCCCATCCTATTGTCACATGCTTTTTATCGATTTCCCTGATCACCAGATTCAACTGTCCGTACCTCCTTGTTTTCGGCCAAAGGCCAATGAAAAACTGATTCAAACAGATCATAGGAGCCTTTTTTAGAATCCCATCATCCGTGGACGGTGCAAAAATGCACCTATGATATTATAGCAAAACTCGCCATCTCTGTAAAGTCCGCTCTCTCTGCAGGGTCTCCTATTTCTTGCGATGTCCGTTGCTTCTTTGACCTCCTCCGGGAGCCTGAGACCATATAATTCATCCCCAAAAACCGCCTGATTTAAGCCTTACTGCCATTTATCGCAGAGGGAATTGATCTGGTCCGTAAACTTGGCCATATCCTTATGCGCAAGCCCGTCGCTCCTCTTGACCAGCGAAAGCAGTCTCTGGGCAGCTGCCACCAGCTTGGCATATACATTGGATGCAATGCCCTTGGCCTTCTTCCTGACGGGCATAGGCACCGCCTCCGTCACCAGTTTTCCTGCCAGCAGATCGAATTCCGTGCCGCTGTAAGGGGCATAGGTGTCCTGACCATACTCCGTCCTCAGGCACTCCGCAAAGCTGGTGCATACACCGTCTTCACCGTGGACGATAAAGACCTTCTCCGGCTTCCTCTCAAAGCCGCTGACCCACTGGATAAGACCGTTCTTATCCGCATGGCCGCTCAAGCCCACCAATTTCCTGATCTGGGCACGGACCTGAATGGACTCCCCGAAAAGCTTTACCTCGTCGATTCCCTCCACGATGATCCGCCCCAGAGTTCCCACTGCCTGATATCCCACAAACAAGATCGTGCTCTCCGGCCTCCAAAGATTGTGCTTCAGATGATGCCGGATACGTCCCGCCTCACACATGCCCGAAGCGGATATGATCACCTTGGGCGTCTCAATAAAGTTGATCTCTCTGGATTCATCGCTGGTAATGGACAGCTTCAGGCCCGCGAAGGATATGGGATTGATGCCCGCCTGCACCAGCTCCAGCGCCTCCCCGGCAAAGCATTCCATGCGATTGTCCTGAAAGATTCCCGTAGCCTCCACCGCCAGAGGACTGTCCACATACACCGGAAAGTTTTCATGCCCCTTTACCATGCGGCCCACCTTGATTTTGCGGAGGAAAAACAGCAGCTCCTGCGTGCGCCCCACTGCAAAAGAGGGTATGACCACATTTCCGCCTCTGTCAAAGGTTTCCTTCAGAATGGATGCCAGTTCTGTCACATAGTCCGGCCGGTCCGTGGAGTGGAGTCTGTCTCCGTAGGTGGATTCCATCACTACATAATCCGCCTCTTTCGTACAGATAGGATTGTGCAGCAAGGGATCGTTCTTATTGCCAATATCCCCGGAGAACACGATCTTCTTGGTCTCGCCGTTCTCCGTCAGCCATACCTCGATACTGGAGGAGCCAAGAAGATGGCCGATATCCGTAAAGCGGATCCTCATCTCCTCGCACACCTCTATTTCCTTATTATAATGGCAGGGTACTATGCGTCTGATGACTCCCTCGGCATCCTCCATGGTATACAGCGGCTCCATCATGGAGATGGACTCGCTTCTCTTGGCCTTCCGGTTCTTCCACTCCGCCTCCATGGCCTGTATGTGGGCACAGTCCCGGAGCATAATGCTGCAGAGGTCGGCCGTGGCGTCCGTGGCGTACACCTGCCCCCGGAAGCCTCTGGCATACAAGAGTGGCAGAAGTCCCGTATGGTCAATATGGGCATGGGTCAGCAGTACATAGTCGATCTGGTTTTCGCTCACGGGCAGGGGCGCGTTCTCGAACACGTTCACCCCCTGCTCCATGCCGCAATCCACCAGAATGTGCTTGTCACCCACCTGCATGTAATGGCAGCTGCCGGTGACCTCATGGTCTGCACCTACGAAAATCAGTCTCATACCTTTCCCTCCTTCTCTTCCGGTCCCGAATATGCCTCTTTTGGCCGTCTCAGTTCCGCCGCAGCCCTTCATATGCCAAGACCTCTTTTATACTTAAAACGCTTTCGCCCCTTATGGATCCATAGATGCCATACCCACTCTTCTTTTCATATTTCCATTTTAGTATGTTTGTCACTTTACTGCAAGCTTTTCCGCTATCATATTTCTTTTTTGGCTATTTTCACCATAAAACAGCCCTCCGGATCTCTTGCCGCCCAATCGCCGCCTTGCACAGCCGGAAACATTGTGTTAAAATGAAAACCGAATCTTTGAAACATATATGAGGTTTCGCCGGCCGGCAGAGGCGGCTTGGCCGGCAATAGGGAGAACAGCTTGGAAAACAGTAGAGGACAGGTTTCGCAAAACAAAGCATGGGATTTTCATAGACAGCGCTTCGACAGCATTCAAGCCTTAAGGGGCGTCGCCGCGCTTTTTGTCGTGCTGGAGCATATCCGCTTTCTCAGCTGCGGCGCTTTCGGCGTGGATATCTTTTTCTGTATCAGCGGTTTCATGATCATGCATTCCACCTACGAAAAATCTGAATTTTTCCTGCGAAAGCGGCTGATCCGCATTCTTCCCCTTTATTATCTTATGACTCTGGGAACCTTTCTGCTCCTGCTTCTTTTCCCTGAAATGTTTCTGCAGAGCAAGGCTGATCCTATCTTTTTGGCAAAAAGCCTCCTTTTCATTCCCTTCCACATAGGGGACGGAGCCATACAGCCTCTGATGCGCATCGGCTGGACCCTGAACTGTGAAATTTTCTTTTATGTGCTGTTTTACATCGCCATGAGTATCAGCCATAAATACAGGGGCCTGATCTGCAGCGGATTCCTGATCCTGATGGCGGCTGCAGCCCGGCTGTCTTCTCCCTTCTGGGTGCCTTTGCGCTTTTACGGCGATCCAATCATGCTGGAGTTCATATTCGGAATCCTCATTTATTATGCGGCAAGGCGACTGTACCAGAACTTCCCTTCCTCAAATCCCTCCCCTGCCGCCCGGAACTTCAGCGTTCTCTGTATCGTCCTATGCTTTGGGGGCCTTTTAGTCTCCAGACACACCATGGATGTGGCAGGTTTCCGCAGGCCTATACTGTGGGGCCTGCCCGCCGCCGTAATCGTCCTGCTGACCTTCTTCATCGGTCTGTACAATGTCAAAATGCCCTCCTCCCTGATACAGCTGGGCAACGCAAGCTTTTCTCTCTATTTCATGCACTATTATCCCGTCATGCTGCTGGACAGGGCTGTATTCGACTTTTCCGCCGTCAGTTCAAAAGCCCTTCTGGGCACTGGCGCTGCCGTTGCCCTCAGTGTGATATTGGCCCTTGTGTCCAGAGAATTATTGGAAAAAAGGCTTTCGGGCTTTCTGGCCGGACACTTATTGAAAAACCAGTTCTCCAGAAGCAAAACAGAGACATAGGACATATGCATCAGCGACATGTGAATCCGCATATGAATCATTTCCCATATGAATCATTTGTTTTTTCAAAATTGGATATTGACATTTGAAATATCTTGTAGTATGATAACAAATGTTGAGAGCAAATCTCTTATGCGATAGTGGCTCAGTTGGTAGAGCGCCACCTTGCCAAGGTGGAAACCGCGGGTTCGAGTCCCGTCTATCGCTTTTTTTATTACAGCAGAAGCCTCTGGATGTGGGTTTCTGCTGTTTTTGTATGTCTAAAAGCCTATAGCTGATAGCTTTATCACCCTATCAAAAACCGGGGCAGGGAGAAAACTCCCTGCCCCGGCTTACGTCGTCCTATCTTTACTCCAGCGGATCTAGCGTCTTCCCAGTACGCCGTCCGCCGTATACAGCCTGCTTAGTGGCCTGCTGCATGATAAGCTTCGTTCATTTCCTTGGTCCACTGCTCGCCGCCTGCTTCCCACCAGCTCTGCAGAGTAGCGTCCAGCTCGGCGTCGTCGATCTCGCCAAGGATGTAGTTCCACTGTACACCTCTGTCGGACTTGGATGCAAGCTGACCGTCTTCTGTACCTACTCCACTGCCCTTAATGATGGCATCCAGCTCTTTTCCATGATCCTTGTAGGTCTGGGTAGTGAAGGAAATACCATAGTTAGGCACACAGAAGGGTATGTCGATCTCCAGCAGCTCCTGCTCTCTCTTCTGGACTTCGCCTTCCGGAGGAGCTACCGTGTAAGGTCTTGCATTGGATTCTGCAGTATGGAACGCAATGATCTGGTTGAAACCGTTGTTCCAGGTAGTGGTCTTTACGCCAGCGGCATCCAGCTTGGCCTGATCTCTTTCCTCAGTCTCGCTCTTCGGCATCCAAACCTTAACATAGCCGTTCTCATCGATCTCATGGGTAACACCTTCCCAGCCGTACTCAAGCATGTTCATGCACTCGCCGTCGTTGATATCGTTCAGGAACTGCAGAACCTGACGCAGCTGCTCCTCGGTCTTCACGTTCTTCTTGGAGATGGCGACCATTCCGCTGAAGCCGTTGGTAGGAAGGCAGTGAGGCTCGTTGTTTCCGGAATCCGTCAGCACATAGCCGCCCAGCCAGAAGATAGGCTCCTCAGCTGTAGCGCCGCCGACACCGTTGGACTCAAGAGTAGTCTCAACCTTACGCATATCATCAAGCACCTGAAGGCCTACGCCTCCCTTGCTCTCCTGCAGACCGTTGCGGGCGCCGCCGGCCTTAACTGTGTAGAAATCATCTACGCCCGATACGCCATAGTTAACCAGTCCATCCTCAAACAGCTTACGGATCTCCTTCAGAGCAGTCTTGTACTCAGGAGTCTGGGTCTTGTGGATCAGATCGCCGTTGGCGTCAATGCCCCACTCATTGGGAACGCCGAACCACATCATCACGATGTTCCATACATCATTCCAAGAATCAATGTACAATCCGCAGGTATCATTCTGTCCGTTTCCATCGGGATCGTTGTAGGTGAAGGCATACAGCATATCATAGAAATCCTGCCATGTGGGATCCTCTCCCGCCTCCATCTTGTTCCAAAATGCCAGATTCAGCTTCTCACACCAATCCTTACGGAAGCCGAAACCGTTACGGGCCAGATTTCTGGCACGGGGAATAGCATACAGTCTGCCGTTATAGGAAGCTGCAGCCCGGGTAGCTTCAGGAATCATAGCAAGATTGTCGTAATCGTCCACATAATCCGTAATATCCCAGAAGATGGTCTCGGAACCCTCGATAGTCCTCTCCTCCTCATGCTGAACGACCTGCTGCTTGACATTTCCGTCATCATCCTTTACGGGATTGCCATCCTTGTCCAGCACATCCTCCATTACCGGATTTCCGTTCTCATCCAGCGTGTCCACTTTTACCTTGTAGGTTCCACCCACAGCGGCGGACCAGAACGCAGCGTCAGGGTTAACGATCATTACATCGTCAACATCATTGGCCGCAAACCTCAGACCAAGCTGAGCAAAATAGGTATTGGAATCCAAGAACTTAAACTCCGCGTTCATGTTGGTGTACTCATTGACATCTGCCACCAGACGGTCGAACAAATCCTTGCCCTTCTCCACATCGGGATCGCCGGGCAACGCCACCGTTATGCTCATAGGAGCGCTTCCGCTATTGCCTTCCTGCCCCCCCTGACTTTCTTCGCCGCCTTGACTGTCTGCCTTGGACTCATCACCAGAACCGCTGTTGTCTTCATTCTGGCTCTCCGGCGTGCTGCTGCCGGTGCTGGAACCTTCACCTGCATCATCTCCGCATGCAGCCATGCTCAGGGCCATGGCTGCTGCCAGAATGCCGGCAAGAATCTTGCTTACTGCTTTCTTTTTCATTTTCTACCTCCGTTGATTGATTTACAGTGCTCTATATAACCAGCGGGGAGAAGGCTTCTGGGAAAACCCTTCCTCCGCACAGCTACCAAAATATAATTCCTCATATATATCTTTGTCTTATTCGCCCGTGATACCCGTTCTCTCAATACCCTGCATAAACTGTCTCTGGGCAAAGGCGAAGAATACCAATATAGGCGCGCTGATGATCAAAGCTCCGGCCATGACCACAGCATCGTTCAGAGTGTCCTCGCCGTCCTCCAGCCCCAGCATACGCAGCATTTCCGCCTGCTGTTCCGGCAGAGCGTTTGTAGCAGTTATGATACTGGTCAGTCTGGGCGGCAGGAAACCCAAGGCAGGAGAACTGATGTATAAGCTGGACTCATAGAAATCATTCCAGTGCCACACCACGGAAAGCACCAATGCCACCACCAGCGTGGCCTTGGCCAGAGGGAACACGATCCTCCAATAGGTCATCATGAATCCGCAGCCATCGATCCTCGCCGCCTCCTCCAGACTTTTGGGCACTGTCAGGAAGAACTGGCGGAACAAGAAGACATACAATGCGCCTCTCAGCCCGAAGCCGAAAAAGGTGGGCACGATCAACGGCAGATAAGTATCCAGCCATTTCAGGTTGGAATATGTCATATACAGCGGAATGATGATTGTCTGGGTGGGCACGATGAAAGCCAGAAGCACGCAGCCAAACAGTATCTTCTTCAGAGGAAAATTGTATCTCGCAAATCCGTACCCGATAAAGGAACATGCAATGACATGCCCGAATGAGGCCACCACTGTCACAAACAAGGAATTCTTCACGAACCGCCCTATGTCCATCAGCTGCAATGCGATGGCATAGTTCTCAAATTTGATCTCCGTGGGCAGCCAATGGACGGAAGAGCTGTTCAGGTCCGAATTGGACATCAGCGAGGTTGCGATCATGTAGAGAAAGGGATAAACAAACACGAACGCAAGACCGATGATCAAAAGATACATGGCCAGCCTCACTACGATGTGCTTCGCACCGGTGAGATTGGCATACTTTCTGGTAAACAATCTCCATCGCAGCTGTAAATTACTCGAAAGTGCGCTTGGGCGCTTTTTCGATTGTAAAGACTCTGTGTTTACGCTCACGCTTCTTAACCTCCTCTACTTCACTTGTATGCATATATTTCTGCATCACGGCAAATATAATGGCTACCAGCACCCCGATAAAGGCGAAATAGATCCAGCCCAAAGCGGAGCCGTATGAAAACTCTGCGTCCGTAAATCCGTATTTCTGAATATATGCCAGCAGAGGATTGGAGATATCGGTAAAGGAATTCACCACCGTGTAAACGATGTTCAGCAGCAGCATGGGGGAGATCATAGGCACCGTGACCTTCCAGAAAATTTCCCACTCTGTAGCGCCGTCGATCTTGGCAGCCTCGTACAAGGCGGGGGAGATGCTCTGCAGTCCCGAAAGGAACAGCAGGATCTGCACGCCGCTGCCCCAAAGCACCGTCACCAGCAGTCCGAATACCGTCTGCACCGCATTCATGATAGTCTCACCGAAATAGTTCAGCACATTATAGGGAATCAGCTTTCCGTCCATGACGTTAAGCACAGAACGGTCCACACCCTGATTCAGCAGCTGCTGCATGACCTCTCCGCTGCCCAGCAGGAAGGGTATGAAAAATATCACTCGGAACAATCCCCTGCATTTGATATCCCTGTTCAGCAGAACCGCTATGATCAGGGACAGCACTATGGTCAGGGGAAACTTGGTCAGCGTCTGTTTCACCACCTCTATAAAAGTGGGAACAAACTCCGTGTCCACAACAAAAGCCCTGACAAAATGTTCCAATGTGAATCCCTGCATCTTCATGCCCACAATGGCCACCTGCTCGCTGATGCTCAACCGAATGGACATATAAATGGGATAGATGAAGAACAGCACGATCCCTACGATGAAAGGAGCCACGAACACCAAGCCTTTCAATGAATTCCTTTTATGGAGATCAAGCTTAAATCTCTTCTTCTCTTTCACCAGCTTCTCCTTCATCCGTTCTCACCTCCCCCTACAACCACATAGCCCTTCGCAGGAACCGTCACGTTATCCGCCTTGGCCTCCTGTACACCATAATTGATGTAGATGGCAATACCGTTGGCATATTCCACACGGATCAGATCGTCCGTCAGATAATCATGTCCCACCATCTGCACCCCATAGACGCAGGAAAGGTTATTCCTGAACTCATTATATGTGTCCAGCATCACGCCTTCCCAATCGCTGTAGGTAGAGCTGAACAGCCTCTGGTATCCCGTATCCCTCAGCTTCAGCGCCGACTCGTAAGTCAGGTAGAAATATGGGAGAGCACCGTATTCTATCCATTTCAGTTTCTGGGTCTGCAGGTCATAGGAAAGATTTCCCGCCCCTTCCGTAGAATAGGGAATCCTGCCGGACAACACCATCTGCATGAATGGCACCGCATAGTCAGTCATGGAGAAGCCGTAACTCTCCTCCCGAAGATCGAACAGATAGTCCGCAAAACTGTATACATATTGATTGGCGCCCATGGAGGCCACCCACCTGTCGGCATCGACAGTACTGCCCAAAAGCTCCCGCAGCTGTCCCACCGCCTGAGACTTGGTATAAGGCGCGTTCTCATTGAAGTCCGCATAAGCGTACTGCCCCACGTCATCATAAGCCACGCCCAATAAATCATATTTCTCCAGCTTGTCAAGGAACTTCAGATTGCGCTTATAGGCTGCCAGCGGATTCACCAAGTAGAAAATCGTGCCGTCCATGTTAGTGGTGCTGATCTCCAGGTTCAAGCCGTCGTAAGCCACATCCTCCTTCTCGGATATGCCGCTGGTCTCGGAACTGGCAAACATAAAGGCATTCTCCAAGTACACCTTGTTGCCGGAGGCCGTCTCAAGATATTCGTTGAGATTTCTCATACCCGTAGGGCCGCCCAGCTGGCTTGCAGGGCCCCAGTACTCATACTCGTCATACCCCTTCATCCAGGAAGAAAGCACCACCTCGGTACTGTTGACTCCGGCATCGGAAAGCCGGCCCAAAATCTCCTCTACCTGATCAAAATCCGTCATGGAGACATACTCGTCGAATACCATGCCTCCCTTGGTGGTACCCATCAGCAGCCTGAGTGCAAGGGGCATCTCCTCCCCCTCCGCGATGGCGGCCTTCAGCAGACCATTTTCTATCAGATATTCCCTATAGGTGGCCGCCATACCGCCGTAGTCCGCTTCATCACCGCTGAGGAAGAAATAGCGGGCCTCCTTGTCCTCCGAAATCAGCTTCTTGTCAACTCGCTGGATGCTGCCGCCGGTAGCGCTGCCGGTGGCGGTGGACATGGAATACATGTCAACATTGTATATGTTTCTCATATAAAGCTCGAAGCCCGCATGATTCAGATCCACTACATAGCCTGAAGGGTACACTGCCACTCCCGTATTCTCTGCCCCTTCCGTAAATACGCCAAACAGCGCGTTGTCACCGTTCTTGATACCGTACACCGGCATGGCCGCCGTATAGCGATTGTAGCTGTCGGAATCGAAAAGGTTCTGGAATGCCAGAAATCTGTTGGTGTAAGTATAATAATTTGCCCCCAGCACATTGGCAGGTCTGGAATCCGCTTTTTCATATGTAGTAATAGCTCCGCTGCCGTCAGGATAGAAAAGATATCCCCCCGCCTCGTTGCGGGACGCCCCGAAATAGGGCAGCAGCTCGATGGTGGTAACGGCAAACCTTGCCTCTTCCCGAATCTTGTCTACGGGAATACGGACCACCAGCTGATCATCCTCCAGAGTATACTCCACCGTGATAAAGATTCCCGGACTCGTAAATCCGTATGTAACCGACACGCCGTTATCCAGATACTCCGTCTCCATCCACGTACAGTCTTTCCCTGCATATTCCGTTCTGGCGCCCGAATCCCGGCGTTTCAAATTATTGTAGGTGATGGTGATAGGCGACTGAAGGTAGGACCTCCACATCTTGTTCACGCTGCCGCCGCTCATATCATACACATCATTATCGCAGATCCCCTTCCAGAGGTAGCCGCTCTCCAGATTCTTCACCTGAATGGCTCCCTTGGCTTCATTGTAGAGAAGCTCCAGCTTATCCGTCTTGGCCACGGACACATACTTCCCCGGATCCTCAAAATCCACATTCCCTTCCGGCTCTTCATATTCGTCAGTAAAGGTGATAGCATTGCTTCTGGCTTTCTGTATGCTGAAATAGCCCCATATGACGAATATGACCACGATTGCGAAAAGTATGATGGTACCCAGTCTTTCTTTCAGAAACCGCTTAACCATATAAGTTCTTTGCTCCTTTCTGCTGTATCACTACAGATCATTACACAACTGTCCCGGACAGCGACTATAGGAAATTCAGCTTAAATTCATCCATGATGGAGATGACGAACTGAATCATTCTGCCAGTCAGGACGTAACACAGCAATAATACCAGCCAGATCACCAGCATCATAAACGCTGAGACAAACATCATACCAATCGTCTTCTTAAAGGTATAGTTATTCAAAATCATCATAGCCATGAACAAAATCAGGAATAGCCCGATATATGCCAGTGTAGAGAAAACGCCGTACCAGGATCTCTGGGTCTTTGACAATATATTGGAAAGGAACATCAACGGCACATTTATCACGATGAAAGGCACAAGGGAGAGCGCTGATGTAAATGTAATCTCCGGGAACTTGCTCTCGCCCCCCGATATGCTGGTAGCCATGAAGGATGCCGGAATCCAGGAAATAGGAACGATCCAGAGCTTCACTGCCTCAAATATAGGGTTTACATCCTCAAGCTCCATGGGCGCAAGGGGAAAATGCACCACATACAGATACGCCATTCTCACGATGAACGCTGCAGCAAGGAGAATAAACGGAATCGCCATATTGATCCTCTTGCGGTTGTAGCGAATGCCCTCTAACGTGTCGATCGGATGCAGCACTGTATAGAAGGAATACATGACCCCCTGCCCGATCCCCATCTTTTTTTCCTTGTTGTTCAGGTAGCTCCAGTAAGCCTTCTTAGCATATTTGGTGAAGAGCGCCACCAATGTAATCACGGCAGCTATGATCGCGGCAGCTATGAGGATAATCAGCAAAAAATTCTCCCGCAGCACCACGTACTTATATTCGTCGAAGGCCATGGTGTAGGTATCCCTATCCCCCACCAGCTTGCTCTCCTCCATAGACAGCTTATACTGTTCCTGCTTGTAATAAGCTCTCGCTATTCCCACATGGGCCAGATCATAGTTCTCGTCGATGGCAAGCACCTGACGCCACAGCTCATAGGAACCGGCATAATCGCCGTCATTGTAAGCCGAGGTTGCCTGATGCACCAGCTGGATGAACTCCGTGGGCTCAAACACCTGAATGTTGCAGTTGATTCTATCCAGAATCAGAATGTTCCCCTTGCTGTCCACGTCCAGAGCGGAAACTCTGGTGAAGGTGCCCTTCTTCTCCCCCAGACCGCCGAAGGCCACCAGCATCCGGCCGTCCTGATCGTACTGATAGATTTTTCCGTTCAGACGCTCTGCAACGGTTACGATTCCCTTTTCATCCACGCAGATATCCGTGAAGATGGGCTCTATATACATGCCGTAATCGTCAAAATATTCACCGAACTTAAAGGTGTTTCCCGCCACAACCGCCTTCAGAATCTTCTTTTCAATAAAGTCGGTGATGGGGTTGCGGATGGAATTGCCAATGGTCTTGTACTTTCTATAGATATTGGTGCCGATGGAATTCAGCTTCTTGATCTCGCCTTCCTCCCGCTCCATGCTGGTTGCATAAATCATGTCGTCATCGCCCAGCGTCAGGTTGATGTAGGAAGATGCCAGACGCTTGGTAATGAACTTCTTCTGCTCCTCCGATGCAAAGATGCGGGTGAGAGCCTCCGTAAAGTCATAGCCGATGTTGGTCTGTCCGTAATATCCCCTCAGATATCCCTTGCCGTCTATGGCCATGATATTCTCGCCCCTGATCACATAGATATAGCCCGTCTTGCTCACGATCAGCTTGGTAGGCATGAAGCTTTCGCTGAGGTCCATGTCGCTTTTGGGGTTTCCGAATTCCTCCACGAAATTCCCGTCGGGATCCATATGGACGATACGGCTGTTGTCCGTATCCGCCACATACATGTCTCCGTCATCGTCCACAAAGATGCCCTGAGGATTGCGAAACGCCTTGTCCGGGCCGTAGAACACATTGACGGTCTCATACTTACTGTTCAATTTCACAATACGGTTGTTGCCCGTATCCACGATATAGACATTGTCCTGCTTGTCTATGAAAAGATCCTGCGGATTGTTAAAATATTGATTCTTGTCCTCATATCCCCCGATATTGTTCAAAGTCTTTGCAACAATATATGACGTGGGGATAGGCTGACGGTGGTTATTGTCACCGGTCACATAATTGTCCGACCCTGCGGCAAAGGCCGTCTGGGATACGGAAATCATGCTTATAAGACCGGCCAATAGGCCAATGCCCATTCTCTTCAGCGACTTCATATCTTCCCTCCGTTCCGGTTAACCCTTGATTCCTGAATATGTCATAGTTTCCATAACCTGACCCTGCTTGATGACGAATATGATTACCGTAGGAGCCGTCATCAGAAAAGTTGCCGCCGCCACCGCGCCTGCACGCCCCACGGACATTCCCGCCGCGCCGCCGCCAATGGTCTGCAGCGCCAAGGGCAAAGTCTTCATGGCCTGACTGGTAACGTAGATCAAGGGCGAGAAATAATCATTCCAGTTGTTCACGAAGGAAAAAACCGTCAAGGTGGCGGTAGCGGGCTTCAGAGCCGGCATAACCATCTGCAGGAATATCTTCAGCTCCCCTGCGCCGTCGATTCTGGCCGCCTCAAGCAGCTCGTTGGGGTACTGCTCCATAAACTGCTTGATCAGGAAGATATTGTACGCCACCGCGATGTTGGGCAGTACCAGAGCCCCGTATGTATTGATCAGACCCAGACCGTTCACCACCATGTAGCTGGGAATCTTGGTCACATGGGCAGAGAACATCAGGGCCACCAGAATCAGGTTGAACAGAAACTTCCCTCCCGAAGGCTGGAGCTTTACCAGCGAATATGCGCCCATGCAGGACACCGTCACCGTGCAGAGCACGATGATGGTAGTGATTATGATGCTGTTGAAGGCGTATCTGGTGAAGGGAACGGTGGAGCTGCCCAGCGACACCACCAGATCGCTGAAATTCTTGGTAGTTGGATTTCTCACAAAAAACTGGGGCGGGTATATGAAAAGCTCATCCAACGGCTTGAACGCTGTGCTAATCAGGTATATCAGAGGCAGCGCCGTGAAGCACACCAGAGCGATCATCACCACGTACAGCAGCACTCTGGAAAAGGTGATATGCAGCCACTGGCCCCTGAACCATCTAATCTTTAACATTGTAGTCCCTCTCTTTCCTTAATATTTCCGACTCTATGTTTTTTCGCATTTCCTTTCGCCCAAGCTTCTCCAAAAGCCTGCCGGCGAAGTCCGGGAAAGCTTCTACGCTATTCGTCCTTGCTGGACAGCACCCTCATGACAATCTTTCCAAGGGCGAATGTGATGATGAAGAGCACTACGGCAACAGCCGATGCATATCCCATCTGGAATCGGATGAATGCGTAATCGTACAAGTGGGACACAATGGTATGCGCCGAATAATTCGGGCTGGGCATGCCTGCCACGGACACAGCGATATCGAACACGCCGAAGGCGGAGGTAATCGCATTGATGGCTCCGAACAGAAGCTGGGGCTTCATCATGGGAAGGGTCACATAGAACAGCTCCTGAAATTTGTTCTTCACGCCGTCGATGGCCGCCGCCTCATAATAGGACTTGGAGACGTTCTGGAGACCCGCCAAAAATACCAGAAATCCAGTACCCATGCTCATCCATAGGGAGATGAACATAACCACCCCCATGATATAATTGGGGTCGGTGTTCCACAGAATCGGCTCGTCGATCAAACCCATATTCAGCAGGATATTGTTCAGATATCCCATACGGTCGCTGGAAAAGATCACCATCCACACGGTAGACATTGCGATACCGCTGCAGATAGAGGGCGCGTAGAACGCCAGCGCAAACGCCCTTTTGAACTTCAGCTGATTGATGACCCATGCGGCAAAGAAGGAAAGCAGATATCCCACCGGCCCTGTGATAATTGCGAACTTCAGCGTGTTGGCAAGACCGATCATAAAAACTTCGTCGTCCAAAAACAACAGCCTATAGTTGGTCAGCCCCACAAACTGAGGCGTCTGCATCATATTATAGTTGGTGAAGCTCAAGCCGATTGCCGTTACCACGGGAGCTACAACGAATATGGTGAACAGAATGACGAAGGGAGCCAAAAATGCATATCCCATCCAGTTCTTACGCCAAAAGCGTTTGATTGCTTCTGATTTTGTAAGTTTTTTATCCATTATCGATCACCCCGTATTCTTCCTGTTTAGAACGCATCTCCCGGTTGATGTCTTTCACGGCCTGTTCCAGGGCCTCCCTGACATCTCCGCCGCTGATGACCACGGTGGTCCACGCATTCGTCATATGTCTCGTGGTCATATAGCTTCCGAGAACGGTAGGAGTCTCTCTGGCCCACTCCCACATGGCCTCCAAAGTCTTGATGTCGTCATCATTCCAGGCAAGGCTCAGGAACGCCTCCTTGTTGGCGGTATTCCATCTTGCCTCGGCTCCCATCAGAGCCTCAACCTCCTTGGCGAACTGCTCCTGAGTCTCGGCGCTGCTCCACCATTTCAGGAACTCCCAGCTCTCCTCGGGCTTGTCGCTCTGCTTCATGATGACGTCTCCCTTGTCTGTCAGCGCCCCTGCAGAACGGTTGATGGTTCCGTCCTCCTGCATCACGCCGGGCAGAGGAGCAATTCCCCATCTTCCCGCAATTTCGGGAGCCGCAACGGAAAGCTGCATGTACATATTGAAATCTCCCACGCCCAGAGGCATGATTCCCGAACGCATATACTGATAGAAATTGGCCGTCTCAGCCACACCGTAGTTGGTGAACAGCTCTGTGTATTCCTTGAACGCCCTATATGCCTGCGGCGTGTCCAATGCCGACTTCATGCCATCTTCCGTGTAATAGCTGCCTCCGTTCTGGAACAGAAACTGGGTGAAATCACGGCCGAAATAAAATTCCAATCCATCTTGATACAGCGCGGGAAGGACATAGTCATACAGATCCTGTCTGGTATTGGGCAGCTGAATGCCGCTCTCCGCCAGAAGATCCTTGCGATAGAACAATACGTTGAAATTCATGGTCTCAGGTATGGCGTAAGTGCCTCCCATGTACTCGTAGGGCGTCAGTGTAGCCTCCACGAAACGGGATTTCACTTCCTCAAACCCTTCCATCTGGGAGAGATCATACACCTGATCCCGGATAGCGAACTCTACGGGGGAGGTGATGTCCACGCCCAGAGCCACATCAGGGGCCTTGCCGGAGGTAATGGACAGCATCAGCGCGTTCACATTACCCGCATTCAGCTGGGAGGCCGGAAGGACGTTCACATTGATGGCTATTCCCGACTCAGGGGTAAAGCTCTCGTCCGCAAGCTCCTTGATGACCTCGGCCCACTCGGTACCCCTGGCGATCCACACATTGATGGTCTCCTTGATTTCCACATCCTCCGTCAGAACACTGCCTACATTATCATAATCCTTCGAGAAGGAAACTATAAACTGCTGCAGCGTGGCGCCAAGGCGCTGGAATATATTGGAAGAAACGCTTTCCCACTCTTCCTCGGGATTTCCGATGTCAAACCAGTCTATCACCAGCGGACAGCTCTGCAGAGACAGATACCACTCGCTCAGGCTCTTCTGGGAAGTGGTCAGATCCGCCACCTTTTTCGCTATGCTGTAGGGATCGTCCAGCATCTCCTGTACCTGTGCCTCGATGGTGAGAAAGTTGTTTGCCATGGCCGGCGTCTTGGTTGACAATTGCTTCACCATCTCGCTCTTGGCCTGCATGCTCTTCACCAGATACTTCATCTGGGACTCCAGATTCGGAAGCTGTTTGAAAAAGCCGTAATCATAGTTGGGATCCGGATTGCTGCCCGTCAAACGGTTGATGCCCAAAAGCATATCGGAGAGAACCGTGATGTCCTCCTTGATGGAAGTCAAAATCTTGCCGATCTCCCCCAGCTTCACCGTCATGGTGATAGTGTGCTTTCCCGCCGTCAGATAGAACAAGTAAGGATTTCCTTCTTCGTCGCCCAGCTCCTCAAGCGCCCATCTGGAATTATAATGGAATTTATACTCCAGCAGCTCCTCAAAAGGCACCTCACCGTCGATGGCGATCTCCCTATAGGAAGGAAGCCCGTCATTCCAGGACTGCTTCACGTACATGCCGATCTTATACAGACCGTCCTGCGGCACATCGAATTCCCATGTGATACTCTGGTTTCCTGCGCGCCACCGATATCCTCCCATGACATTCAGCTTACGGGTAGTGCTGGAGGGCGGCTCCACCAGAGGATCGCCGTCATTGTCCCTCCGCAGGGTCACATCGTTCTTTTCCAGAGTGGAAAGCTCCGCCTGAACACGCTTCTTTTCCACCGCCGCGGCAGAATATCCCTTGGCCGCATACTCTGCCGCCACCTCCGCATAAGGCTTGTATTCATTGGGGGGCGCCAGCCGAATGCCGGACACATACATATCCACCTTATTATATATGAAACGCACCGTGTGCTCCCCGGCTTCCAGATACACGCTGAAGAAATCCGAATAAATCCCGGAGGTGTCCTTCAGACGGGAAACCCTCCATCCGGGTATCTCCACCTGAGGCGGTCTGGTCTCATCTCCCAGACTGTTTATCACCGGCTCGCTCTCATCCCTGAAAAAGCGGTCCAGCTCAATATCGCTGCTTTCCTCAAAGGGCGCAGCGCCGTCTATGTACAATATTCTTTTTGCGGAATCCGAACTGCCCGGAACCAGATAATAGTCCATCTCTATCTGGTACATGGCGGATTCCGGAACCTTCACCTTAAATTCCAGATACTCCCCCGCCTTTTCGGAGAGAACCGCCGTCCTACCCTCGAATTCCTGCGTCTTCACAGCCCCTGTAGCGGTATGCAGGCCGGACAGCGGCACTTCGATTGCCTGATCTGCATTCTTGGCCCCTTCATGCTCCGCCAGATACTCATCATATGTGCCTGCCTGATCGGAGCTGCCATATTTCCACTCCACCTCCACCCCTTCAAAGCCGGTGTACTTATCCTGCAGCGCCGTCCCCGGCGCGGCTTCGGCCCTCAGAGTAGAACCGGACATCCCCTGCCCTGCCAGCAGCGCGGCTGCCGTCATCAGCGCAATTCCCTTTTTGCACCGCCGCTTTGATCGATTGATCCCGCTGCTCTTCATGCTTACCTTCCTCCTTTTGGTGTATTTTACATATATGTTATTAGAATATTGATTTGAGGTAAGCAGTTTAACTACTTTCCTTAACCCTTTAAACTTCTTAAGCATACCAATTTTATACTTTTTTAACAATTAGTATTTTTTTGATTTTGTTAGTGTTTTTTTGATTTTGTGGTTTTTTGCCCGATGTTGGCACCGATTTCGCAATTACTTGAACTGTTGATTTTTTGATTTTCTTGATCAAAATTTGATATTTTAAACTTTTTCGGCTTCCAGACAACCGAATATGTCAATTTGTCCAAAATGCTGCTGGTTTTTTAGTGCATTCTGCTTTTGTGGTTTTTTCCAAAAAATATGGGTAAAAAAGCAAAAATTTAGGCTGTATTGCGGGGGAGCATCCCTGCTCCATAGCCCTTCCCCCACAATACAGCCCCTTGTTTGGCATCCCTTATTATTGCTTTTCCATCTCCTCTGAGCCTGTCCTATCATGAAATATTCTCTCATCCGTCTCGTCAATCTGACTCTGTGAAGCCGCCTGAGGATTTCGGGCCTCCAGTCTTTCAAAAAACTTGTTGTAGAGCTTGGCGGAGAGATACGCATGCACCGAAATGCCAAAGAAAAACACGATAGGGGCCAGCCTTCCCGATATGAGAATCATCGCAGGCCCCAGAAAGAGCAGAAGAATCATAAGCAATGTTCTGGGAAACTGGGAAAGACTGGCCATAAATGCATTTCTGATCGTCATCCTAATAGGATTTGCAAATCTGGCCTGAAGAGGAAACACATACAGCCCGGTGCACAGCACGATAAAGCCCATGATCAATATGCCGATTCTCACAGCCATAGGAAATTCCATAACGGAATAATACATAATCACTATGTCTCCCGCCACCACCCCCGCTGCCAGCAAAAAGAGAAGCCATATCACCGTTGCCTGCAGGAAATTTTCCCGGAAGGATTTAAAATACCCTTTCAGAATATACCCTTCCTCGTTCCGCACCAGCTTGAGGCACATATAATGCAGCGCCGTTATGGCGGCTCCTCCCGTTATCACCGGCAGACAGAGCAGTATCGTCAAAACATTCAGTATCATCAGATCAGCGATCTTTCCCAAAGCCCGCATAAATGAGCTTTCCATGTTAAAAATACTCATCCCCATACCTCCCATGTCCCCCAGCGCCGGGAATCTCTTTCCCCCGGCACCCTTGGACAGTTCCCTGACAAATCCTTTTATCCTTATATTTTCTTACAATTTACATTTCTTCACAATTTATATTTCTTCACAATTCTGCCCCATGGCTCGGAAACGCCATGGGGCAGACAGACAAATCACCTTTCATTCATACTCACATATTCTCTCTCCTGCATCACGCTCTGGTATGCAGGCCGGATGATCTTGTCCATATTGATCAATTCCTCTATCCTATGGGCGCTCCATCCCACAATTCGGGCAATGGCAAATATGGGAGTGAACATTTCCAGCGGAATCTCCAGCATGCTGTACACGAATCCGCTGTAAAAGTCCACATTGGCGCTGACGCCCTTGTAAATGCGGGATTTCTGGGCAATGACCTCAGGCGCCATGCGCTCGATCATGGAATAAAGTCCAAAATCCTTCTCCCTTCCCTTGGACGTGGCCAGCCGATGCACAAAGCCCTTGAAAACCTGAGCTCTGGGATCCGACAAGGAATAAACCGCATGTCCCATTCCATAGATCAGCCCCTTGCGGTCGAAAGCTTCTTTATTCAGTATCTTCTTCAGATAAGCGCGAACCTCGTCCTCATCCTCCCAGTCGGAGATATGCTTCTGAATGTCCCGCATCATCTCCACCACCTTGATATTGGCGCCGCCATGCTTAGGCCCCTTCAAAGAGGAGAGCGCCGCCGCGATCACCGAATATGTATCCGAGCCAGAAGAAGTCACTACCCTTGTAGTGAATGTGGAGTTGTTACCTCCGCCGTGCTCCATGTGCAGAACCAATGCCGTATCCAGAACCCTTGCCTCCAGATCCGTATATTCCTTATCCGGCCGAAGCATCATCAGAAGGTTCTCTGCGGTAGACAGCTCTCTGGAGGGCCGGTGGATGTACATGCTCCCATCGTTCTGATAGTGGTTATAGGCGTGATATCCATATACCGTCAACATAGGAAACACGCTTATCAAAGAAATGCACTGCCGGAGCACGTTTTCGATGGATGTATCGGAACAGTTCCTATCATAAGACGCCAATGTCAGCACGCTTCTGGTCAGCGAATTCATGATATCGTTGCTGGGCGCCTTCATAATCACATCCCTTGTGAAATTGGTGGGAAGAGTCCTATTGTCTGCAAGGATCTCCCGAAACGTCTTCAACTGTTTCGCATTGGGCAGCTCTCCGAACAGAAGCAGGTATCCCACCTCCTCGAATCCGATGCACTTCCCATGGAATCCCTTCACCAGCTCAATACAGTCGTATCCCCTATACCAAAGTTTGCCGTCGCAGGGCGTTTTCACGCCGTTCACCATCTGAAATGCCTGAATTTTGGACACATTGGTAAGCCCCGTCACAACGCCGTTGCCGTTCTTGTCTCTCAGTCCCCGCTGTACCTCATACTTGTCGAACATCTCCGGTTCCAGCCGGTCGGCATTTCTGCACAATACCGCATAGTCGTTCAATAACATCTCCTTCTTCTTCAATAACACTACCTCCTTTTACCTATCATGTTACATTGCCTATACCCAAACCTCCTATGATGCCAAATTTGATGTCAAATTCTTCCATTCATGTCTAAGCAATCTGTACTTCTATCTTATCTTTTTTCCCTGCCCTCTGTCAATTAAAAATCTCTAAAAAAGAAAAGCTTCGGCACTTCAACCCGCACCGAAGCCCTGACCTTGATCGCCGTACACGGCCAAATCCGGAATGCCCACAAAGCAGCACACAACTCCCGCCCCTATAAAAGATACGTGGGCAGAGGCTGTCCGATTCCATAAACCTCATATGCATTTTCCGTCTTCCCATTCTCCGGGGAAGTCTCCTGCCTCCCATCTCCTCCGGCAGAGGGCTTTTTCTCAATAGGTTTTTTTGCCTTCTCACCAGACGTCTTTGCAGGCGCTTTCACCGTTTTTTTCCTTTCGCCCTCAGCCTTGCCCGCCGCTCTTTTGATGCTGCCCTCTCCCACCGGCATACCGCTCTACCTCCTTCGCCAATTCCATGTATTCCCCCGCGCTTCTGGCGCTCTTTTTGTACGCCATGACGGGCTTTGAATTGTCCTGCGCCCATTCGATCTCGCTGTCCACCCGTATGATGGACTCAAACACGTTCACAGACTCATACTGGCGCAATATATGCAATGTCTGTCTTCCATAATTCTTTCTGGCGTCCATTTTTGTGATCGCCACCCCCAACAGGGACAGCTCCGGCGCCAGTTTTTTCACATTGTCCAGAAACTCAAACATGTTCGCCACACCGAACAGCCCCCACGGAGAAGCCTCCACGGGGAGCAGCACATAGTCGGAGGCACAGAGAATGTTCATGACCCAGCCGCCCAGCGTAGGCGGGGCGTCGATCAATATATAGTCATAACCGCCCTCCGCTTTCAGTCTGGCAAGACCTCTGGAAAGAATCGTCTCCCTCTGCCACTTGGTAAAGAGCTCATACTCAATTCCGCTCATCAATGTGGAGGAGGGAATCAGATCCAGATTTTCATAGGGCGTATGCACCACATAGTCCCACAGATCCTCCTCTTTCCTCACCGCCGCGTAAAGATTTCTCTCCCCCATGGCAAAATCCAGTACCTGTTCCTCATCAAAAAAGGAAAGCGAGAGATTCAGCTGCATATCCCCATCCACCAAAAGAACCCTTTTCCCCATGACAGACAGAGAATACCCCACATTTGCACAAGTTGTAGTCTTCCCGCTCCCGCCCTTATTATTCGCAAAGGCTATGGTTTTCGTCTTCTTTGCCATCAATTCCCCCGCCATATAGGCATTCTATACCTTTTTCCGCAAAATAATCCAGCCACTTCCGCTCAGGACACACATCCGTCACTACAATGTCCAAGTCCACATGAGTACAGATCCGTGAAAAAGCCACTTTCCCGAATTTCGTGTGATCCGCTGCCAGAATACGCTGCTTGGCATGCTTCAGCATGGCCTGCTTCACTTGCGAAAACATCTCGTTGGCGTCCGTGACCCCCCTCTCCATGTCAATGCCCTTGCAGGACAAAATCGCCTTGTCCGCATTGAAGGAGCCGATCACATCCGTGGCCCGGGGGCCAACCAGCGCCAGATAGTGTTCCATGAGCGTTCCTCCGGTACAGATCACGTCCCAGCCGCTGACATCGGACAGCTCTGCCAGCACTTCAATAGAGCTTGTGATCACCGTAAGCCTCTTTTTGTTCTTCAGGGCCTTCACTACAGCCACTCCCGTAGTACTGGAGTCAACCATCAGATGCTCGCCGTCCCGAACCAATTGGCTGACCAGCCCGGCGATGGTCTGCTTTCCCTGAATATTCCTCTTCTTCCGCACATTAAAGGGCATATCCAGACCGGTATTTTCATTCAGAAGAGCTCCCCCGTAGCTTTTGGTGGCCAGTCCCTCCTTGTCCAGTCGGTCCAAATCCCGTCTGATAGTCTCCTCCGACACGCCGAACAAGACGCTCAGCTCGCTTACCACCACTTTGCGCTCATCCTGCAGTTTTTCAAGAATCAAATTCCTGCGCTCCACCGCCAGCATCCGTTCTACGCTCCTTGTCTTTCGTTGTCATCCTGCAGTATCAGCCTGCAGAACCCAAAATCCGTCTCTCACAAAATAGATTTGCAGATCTGAGGATCCGGATGTGCGATAACCGTGGAATCCAGATACATGCCGCTCCCCGACACGCTCTCTCTGGCATGGGATATGGCTGCATCCACCGCCGATACCTCTCCGCAAAGAAATACATAAGATTTCCCGCACATGCCCTTTGCGATCCTCAGCTCTATGAGCTCCACATCCGCAGTCTTGGCCGCCACATCCGCCGCCACAATAATCGCTGCCGCGTCGAAGGTCTCCAGAATGCCCAAGGAGCTGATATGCTCCACATGGGTGGTTCCATAGATGGCAGGAAATATGCCCTCATGAGGATTCCCCAGCACAAAGCTGTCGATGAGCTGTTCCCCATACCGCACTCTGGCCGTCTCCACCGCCGCGTCCACCGCGCTCAGATCCCCCGCAATCAGCGCTATGTACTTGCCGGGGCAGACCGTCTGGGCCTCCACCAGCTCCACGGCGGCTGTCTTTACCATGGCGTCCGCCGCGGTGACTCCTGCGGAAACCGTCTTGAATTCTATCATTCCCAATGCCTTGCCCATGAGGCCTACCTACCTTTCCGCAATTATGACAAATCCATCCGTGACCTCCTGCACCACACCGTCCAGAGAGGCATGGATCCCTACGCTTAAGCCCTCTGCCGGCCTTGCGATACAGTCCCCAACCTTCACCTGCGCCCCCTTCTCCACCACCGGAATAGCCGGAGCGCCGATATGCTGGCCAAGCAGAATCTTCACCTTGCGGATATGTCCGTCCTTTTTCCACCAGTCGTCGGCCAAAAGAGGGGCATCCGCGTTATACTTTGCCAGACCCAGCCTGGCCTCCAGCCTCTCCTCGGGCACCTTTCTGTACTCTCTGCTCTCCCCAACGGGCGCCGGAACCACCCCCTGCAAAGCTTTCACCCCTGCCTTGCGCAGGCCCGCCTTGTAATCCGCAATCAGACTTCTGGGGGCCAGCCCCTGAGGGCAGGAATAGTTCTCGCATAGGCCGCAGGAACTGCAGAACATGGTGTTCAAAAATACATTGGTATCCTGAAAATCCTTGTTTGCCGCACTTCGCATGAATTTGTGAGGCTCGATGGGATGTCCCAGCCCATGTCGGGGACAGAGACTTGTGCAGGTCTCGCACTGGCAGCAGGAGGATGCCGCTCTTTTTAAGTCTATGGCAGGATTTCTCCGCTTTCTTCTCACCAACGTATGGTTTTCGTCCAGCACGATGATTGCGTTGGTGGTCTTTGTCACCGGGGCGGTTCCCTCCTGCAGATTCCCCATCATAGGGCCTCCTATGAGAAAAGCCGGATTTTTTGCGGTGATTTCTCCCCCGTATGCCACCACGCTGCTGATGGCGGCCCCGATAGGCACCCGCACCGTCACCGGACGCTCCACCTCCCCCACCACTGTCACCAGCTTATCCACCACGGGAGTCCCCAGTTCCAGCGCGCGGTATACATTGTAGACCGTCTCCACGTTAAAGACCGCCACCCCTTCTTCTATAGGCAGCCCTCCGGGGCGGATCACCCTTCCCGTGGCCTCGTAAATCAGCACCACCTCGTCCCCCATGGGATATGCGCTGTCCAGAAGCTGGACCCGCATCCTAGGATAAAAATCTATATATCGATCAATCGCCTTTAAGGCGGCCTTATATTCTTTTTTAATTCCTATGACGGCCTCTTTAGCGCCTACTGTCTGCGCTATCACGTCAAAGGTCTGCAGAATTTCCTTCGCCCGCTGCTCCAAAAGCTGTCTGTGGAGCTTCAGCAGCGGCTCGCATTCGGCGCAGTTCATCAAAATAACCTCTGCCCGCTGGTCCAGCTTTGCATAGGTAGGAAAACCCGCTCCGCCGGCACCCACAATGCCGTTTTCCTGTAAAATTTGTTTCAAAGCCTGTATATCCATAAGATCCCCCTCAGCTCCTGCAGCCGCCCTGTCATTCGTCCACGATTCCCACAATGGCTGCGTCCACCGGCGCATTCTCCATTCCCACACGGGCCGCGCTTCCCGTCGCCACCAGAACCGTCTCCCCGATGCCCGCCCCGATATTGTCGATGGCCACAAACCGGGAGGCCCCTGCTGCCATCTCCTTCAGCGGCTCTATGACCATAAATTTATTGCCCACCAGATTCTCGCTCTTGCGGGTGGAAACGATGCTCCCCACTACCTTTCCCACGATCATGATACACCCCCACAGTCTTCTCTGCCACTTATACTCCGGCAGGGACGCCGCCCCGCCGGATGTTTTTTTATTCTCACTTGATGATGGTCACCTTGTCGCCTGTCTTGATCTTGCTGGCATTGGCCTCGTCCGTGTCGATATGCATCTCCAGAGTGAAGCTCTCGTTGACCCGAATCTTCACCTGATTGAATACCGTGCCCCTCTCATTGTCCGCCTTGACGGAAACGATATCTCCGTCCCGGACTCCTGCTGCCGCAGCATCCGCCGGCGACATATGAATATGACGCATAGCGATGATACAGCCCTCCTGCAGATATATGACGCCCTTGGGGCCCACCACAGCCACCGGAGCGCTTCCCGCCACATTGCCGGATTCCCGGATAGGCGCCGCCACTCCCAGCTTCATGGCGTCCGTGGCCGAAATCTCCAGCTGCGAAGCCTTTCTCACCGGTCCTAAAACTCTCACGTTCTCAATGGCCCGCAGCTTTAATCCAACCACGGTCACAGTCTCGTTGCAGGCGTACTGCCCTCCCATGAGTTCTTTCTTCTTGGTCAGCTTGTAGCCCTCCCCGAAGAGAACCTCCACATGCTCCTGCGTCAGGTGAATATGCCTTGCGGACACGCCCACCGGCACCTGATAGCCGCCGCTTTCCTTCCCCATCTGATTGATGGTCTGTAGCACCAGCTGCGCAATCATCTCAACCGTCTGCTGCTCCATGCTCTTCCTCCAACTTCTCTACGCCGTCTGCCTTCTCTTAGCCCTTGACCTTGGGAAGAATCATCTCCACGTCGTTGTGAGGTCTGGGGATTACATGGGTAGCCACCAGTTCCCCAAGCTTAGACGCGCTGGATGCCCCTGCTTCCACAGAAGACTTCACTGCTCCTACGTCTCCCCTTACCATGACGGTCACCAGCCCGGAACCGATCTTCTCCGTTCCCACCAAAGATACGTTGGCCGCCTTGCACATCGCGTCAGCCGCCTCGATGGCCGCTACCAGACCTCTTGTTTCCACCATTCCCAATGCTTCCTGTGCCATTTTTGTCTTCCTCCTAGATTTTGATTTGATTTGCTTCTTGAATAGGTTGAACCCTGCTTATACCTCTTGAATCGTTCTGGCGTCTAAGTCGTTTCCCGCTGCCGCCTTATTCATAAATCTGCTGGCGCTCAGATTCACCAACCGGAGAATTTCTTCATGAGGGTTGGCAATGATCCCGCTGGCCGCCGGTTTCTTGATGGCCTTTCTGGCCGCCGTCTCAACCGCCTCGGTTACGGAGGCCACATCTCCCTTCACAACGATGGTAACTAAGCGTCCTCCCAGCTTTCTCTCCCATGTGGCCAGTTCCACGCCGGAGGTCTTGCACATAATGTCCAATGCGTCCACCGCCGCCACCACTCCTGAAATCTCGATAAAGCCTAATGATGTATTGCTCATTGACCGGCTCCTTTACTGGTATCTTATATCTTCGGCAGAATCTTCTCCACATCGCTGTGAGGTCTGGGGATCACATGAGCCGCCACCAGCTCTCCCAGCCTGCTGGCCGCTGCGGATCCGCTCTCCACGGATGCCTTCACGGCTCCCACGTCTCCCCTCACCATGACGGTCACCAGTCCGGAACCGATCTTCTCCGTTCCCACCAGCGTCACCTCCGCAGACTTCGTCATGGCGTCAGCCGCCTCAATGGCAGCCGTCAGGCCCCTAGTCTCTACCATTCCCAATGCTTCCTGTGCCATAATACTCTCCTTTCGATTGTACCAGCCTGCCGTCCTTTTCTTCTATGCGGCATCTTCCTCCGCCCGGACTGACAACTGTCTGATTGCTCTATTTTCATTTATTAACTACTGCATAATGTACATTTTCCGTTTCCGCCGGTTCCCTTCAGAGACTCTAACCCGGCAGACAACGGGCTGTCATAGGGTCAATTCTTGTCCAAGGCGCTGATTTTCAGCATCTTCTCCGTATCCCCCGTAGGTCTGGGAATAATGTGCTTCTGTACAACGCCCGTGACGGTTTTCGCCACTGCCTCCCCGGCCTCCATGGCCGCCTCCACCGCGGCGACGCTGCCCCGGAACTTCACCGTTACCAGCAGCGGCACCGGCAGGGAATCCGCATTGGCCGGCTTATTCTTGTCAAAGGTCTCCAGCCTCACGTCTGCGGCCTTGCACCCCGCATCGGCCGCAAGGAATGCGCAGGTGAGGCCGAACACCTCCAAAAGCCCTACCGCTTCCTCCGAGGAGGTTTCTTTTCCCACAGAGGCTTCGATTTCTTTTTCCATTTTCCCGGATCTCTCTCTTTCTCTGGAAGTCTCTTTTTCCATGGAAATCTCCCTCTCCCTTTTCTCTGGCTATGGGGCCCTTCCCGCCTTGCCGCTATTTATTGATGATAGCGATCTTGAGTCCCGTCATGGCCAGATTGGTCTTCAGCGCCTCGTTGATCTCCTCCAGCGGATAGGTATGGGTGATCAGCTTATCCATGGGAAGCCCTATCCTCTTGGCGCTCTTGAGGAAGTCAAAAGTGGTGGCATAGTCCCGCAGGGTGTACACCCAGGAACCCACCGTGGTGATTTCCTTGGAGCAGATATCAAAATGAGGATTGATGGTGGCATCCCCGCCGTTAATAAAGAATCCCAGCTCGCAAAGCCCGCCGCCGTTGCGGATGAACTTGTAGATATTGGAATGCCCTGCAGGGGATCCGGTACACTGGAAGGCAAAATCCGCCAGATGGCCGTCACACTTCTCCTGCACAGCCGCCGTCAGCGCCTCGATACCTTTATGCTCCTTGAAGTTCACGGAATCCGATGCCCCCAGCTCCTTGGCAAAGTCAAGACGCTTCTGCTCCCCGTCCACGGCCACGATCTTGTTGATGCCCATGGTGCGCAGAATCGCGATGCAGATCAAACCTATGGGGCCGCAGCCCTGCACCACTACTCTGCTGTTGAACCGGAGGATTCCCGTGCTTTTGGCCCGCTCCACAGCATGGATCAGCACTGCGCAGGGCTCGATCAGCACTCTGGAATACAGATCCAGATCGCTCACATTGAACACTGTGGAGCCGCCCCTGATCAGTATGTAGTCTGAGAACCACCCGTTGAGATGAATATCATCATCCGGAAGAAGACCGTACACGTCGGCGCCGCCCACATTCTGCTTGTTCAAGTCGAACATGGTGATGTCCGGATTGTCTTTAAAGATCATGCAGGTGACTACCTTGTCCCCAAGCTTCAAATCCTTTCCGGCGCTGTCCTTCTTCACATTCTTTCCCATCTTCACGATCTCGCCGGTTCCCTCATGGCCCAGAGCCACGGGAATCAGCCCGAAGGGATCTCTCTTAAATTCATGGGCGTCAGTGCCGCAGATTCCGCAGCCCTCCACCCTTACCAGCATATCGTCGTCTCCCACTTCAGGCATGGGAAATTCCTTTACGTCAAAATGCTCCAGACCTGTGAGCATGGCCACATGCGCCGTCTTGGGGATGGCTCCCCCTGCGCTTCCCCCGGGAGCTGCACTCGCCTCCCCGGACATGCTGGCAAGCACCTGCCTCACGATCTCTTCTATCTGTGCCGTATCAGCCATTTCACTCTCCTCTCCGGCAGGAACCCACTGTTAACCCGGTTCCTATCCTCATTGCTGTGCATCTGCATATCGCTTAAAGCCTCTCTGATTTTCATCTAAGGCCTTTTCGATTTCCGCTCAGCCCCTTCCTATTTCCCTTCAGGCCTTTCCTTTTCGCCTCAGGCCTTTCCTGCTTCCCTTTGGGCCTTTCCTTTTCGCCTCAGGCCTTTCTTATTTCCCTTCAGGGCCTTCTTATTTCACCGCAGGCTTTTCCTGCTTCCCTTCAGGCCTTTCCTTTTCGCCTCAGGCCTTTCCTGTTTCCCTTCAGGGCCTTCTTATTTCGCCTCAGGCCCCATCCATGTTCCTTCAGCGCCTTTTTCGCCCCCACCCCTCACAGATCTTGGCAAAGGTCAGGCTGCCGTCCAAAACATTCTAAAGCTCTCAGCGGATGCATAGGCTGTCTGACATGACGCAGCGCCTGCTCTTGGTAAAGGACTTGGTACTGGTAAGCCCCTCTCCTGTACGGCTGGCTATGGTGAAAGTACAATACCCCTCCCCGCCGAAGCCCAGCGCCGCATAGGAAGGCGCGTTCTTTACCAGAATCGCCGTGTCGATCTCCCTTGCATACTTGGTGATGTTATCAATATTCTTGCTGTGGATGTGGGCGGAATGGCGGTTGCCATGCTCCAGCCATACGGCTTTCTCAATGGCGTCGTCTATATCCTTGGCCCTCACCATGCCCAGAATGGGCATCATCAGCTCCTCCGCAATCAGCGGATGCTCCTTGGGTCCCTCAAACACGATGCAGCGGATATTATCAGGAACCGTCACGCCAATCATGGAAAGCAGCGTCTTGGCGTCCCTGCCCACGCACTTGCGGTTCAGCCCCTTGGGGGTCAGCACCGTGGCAGTAAGCCTATCCTGCTCCTCCTTGGAGATCAGATAGCAGCCTTGTTCGGAAATCATGTAGTGCATGAGTTCGTCTGCAATGGATTCCACCGCCACGATCTCCTTCTCCGCAATGCAGGGAAGATTGTTGTCAAAGGTACAGCCGTTCACGATGTCCGCAGCAGCTTTCCTGATGTCCGCCGTCTCATCCACCACCGCAGGAGGATTGCCCGCTCCTGCCCCTATGCCTCTTTTCCCGGAAGAAAGCACCGCCGTCACCACGCCGGGACCGCCTGTGGCCACCACCAGAGGAATGTCCTTATGCTTCATCATGATATTGCTGCTGTCCAGCGTAGGCTGCGCCACCGTGCAGGCCACATTGTCCGGACCGCCGGCCTCCAGCGAAGCCTCGTTGATCATGTTCAGGGCAAAGATGGAAGTCTTGATTGCCTGAGGATGGGGATTGAACACCACCGTATTCCCACCTGCAATCATGCCGATGGAATTGCAGATCACCGTCTCGCTGGGATTGGTGCAGGGGGTGATGGCTCCTATCACGCCGAAGGGTCCCATCTCAATCAGCGTCAGCCCCCTGTCTCCAGACCATGCAGTTGTCGTTAAGTCTTCCGTACCCGGTGTCTTGTCGGCCACCAGATGATGCTTTAATATCTTATGTCCCACATTGCCCATTCCTGTCTCGTTTACGCCCATTCTGGCAATGAGTTCCGCATTTTCATGGGTTCGTCTGCGGATATTTCCGATGATCTGCTCTCTCTGGTCAAGGGACATTCTGCGGACTTTCTCCTGGGATGCCTTTGCGGCCGCAATGGCTTCGTTCATGTCCTTAAAAATGCCGTGCTTGCCGCCTGGAGATTCCGCAATCTGCATCTTCGCCACGACTTCCTGTACAATGTCCTGTACCAGATTCTCATTTATAAGCACTTTGCTACCTCCTATTTTAGTCGCTGCGCGACGGCTCTTTTAGGCAAAGTATTCTCGGCGTTCTCTCCCACGCCTTCAATACTTTGCTTTTGTCGCTGCGCGACGGCTCTTAATTGGAAAGTCCCTCTAAATTTTCAAAAACTGATTTTCCGTAAGCAGCCAACGCTGTGTCCTGTTCGGCGCTGCCGCCGCTGACGCCCAGGGCGCCCACAATCGCATCGCCCCGCTTCAGCACCTCCCCGCCTCCAAAAATAACGATTCTGCCCTCATTGGTAAACTGTATGCCGTACAGGCTCTCCCCCGGCCGGCTTAAAGTCCCCAACTGCGCAGTGGACATCTGAAAGGCAATGGATGTATATGTCTTGTTCAGCGCCACGTCAAAGCTTCCTATGTAGGCTCCGTCCATACAGTGAACGGCCACTGGCCTGGCGGACGCATCGGAGACGGCGGTAACCACCCGCATGCCCCATTCCGCAGCCTTTGCCTCAATGCTCTCGATGAGCTTCACGGCCAGGACCAGGGGCATGGTCACGGGAACCAGACCGCCGTTTGCCGCCGCAAGGTTTCCGGACCCGGGAATTACCTTCCTGCTCCCTGTCCAGGCGGCTGTCCCCGAAATCTCCCCGACTTCGGCAGATGTTTTCTGTTCTGTCGGGAATGTCTCCCCTGGCTGACGGAATACCGCCTCGTTTCCGCCCTCTGCTGCTTTCAGGACCTCACGGACGATTGCTTCTATCTCTCTGTTTTCCATGGAATGCCCTTCTTCCATATGATACGATGACTCTCCTGAAATGCCTGTCCTATAGACATTTCCTCAATGGGAGATCCGGAATCCTTATTTTCCTAACTGCTCCAACACCTTCCTGGTGATCTCCGCCACCATATCGGCAGAAACGGCTCCGCTCTCCTTGCCGCTGTGGCATCCGCCTCCGCAGGTATGGCAGCTGGGCTTGCCTTCCTTTGCGTTGGGGCAGAGATTGGCGGGATGACGTCCCTTCATGCCGAACTGTCTTCTGATTTCGTACAGATCTTCCACCTGCTGCGGGGTAAATTCCTTGGGTCCGCCCAGTACTCTGGACTGGTACAGGAGCTGCGCGTAGAATTCCACGGATTCCATCTTCAGGTATGCCGCAAGCAGGGAATCGGAATAGGTCAGCGCGCCGT
>OFGO01000236.1_pt1 | contig 56058 bp, 45 predicted proteins | sample 1521761 | NCBI WGS metagenome assembly OFGO01 (sample SAMEA3504128, study PRJEB24116) | mouse gut metagenome | biome: mouse gut; feature: mouse-associated habitat; material: faeces | place: Denmark | collected 2011
CGCCAAGCGGTAAGGCACAGGACTTTGACTCCTGCATTCGCTGGTTCGAATCCAGTTAGCCCAGTTTATGGACCACTAGCTCAGGTGGTAGAGCACTTGACTTTTAATCAAGTTGTCTGGGGTTCGAATCCCCAGTGGTTCATTGAAATTTAGCAAAGAAGCAGGCAGGGGATTCGAACCCCGTTTGATATCCCCAGTGGTTCATTGAAATTTGGCATAAAACCTCTGAAAAGTGATGATTAAAACTTTTCAGGGGCTTTTATTTTTCCTATGGGAATTTGTAGTAGAGTGTGGTATTATTATGTAGGTTTGAGATGAGTGAGATATAGAAGCAGTCTGTGCGTGAAAAGTAAGCGATCAGAAGCAAAATCATGGGGGTTGGAATGAAAAAACAATGTCTGGTGTTATTTGATCATATCAGTGAATGTATGGCACCTGTGATCCCGATTGTTTTGGCGGGTGGTATTTTTAAAATGGTGGTGCTGCTTCTCACGTCGCTTTCCATCATATCAGGTAGCACGGAGAGCATTCTGGCTTCTATTGCGACAGCGCCGTTTTATTTTATACCGGTACTGGTTGCATATTCAGCGGCAAAACATTTCGATACGGATCCTTTGATCGCGATCAGTAGTGTATGCGTGATGTTGTTGCCGGATTTTACTGCTTTGATGGAAAGTGGTGAGAAGATAACATTTCTGAGTATTCCTGTGGTGCCCGCAACCTATGCTTACAGCGTGATTCCCATTATTTTACTGATATATTGCATGTCCCATATAGTAAAGTGGTTAAAGAGACTGATCAAAGACAGTTTGCAGCCGTACCTTCTTGCGGCCTGCTCGATTTTTATCACTGCTCTGTTGGGAATTCTTGTGATCGAACCGGCCGTCAGTCTGATCAGCCGTTTGTTGGCGGAAGCGCTCAATACAATGCAGGCAGAAGTGCCGGTATTAGCGTGGGGAATTTTTGCAGGGCTGACCTTTCTTCTGGTTTCCACGGGAATGCACTGGATATTTATGACGCTGGCGATCACGCAGATTGGTTTGACAGGCGTAGACTATGGTATTATGGTGGCAATGTTCATTTCCAATATGTCATTTGGAGGTTGTGACCTGGGAGTTTTTTTCAGGACAAAACAGAAGGAAAAGAGGACAATGGCAATCAGCGCGATGGTGACAGCATTGATTCCAGGGATTACAGAGCCTTCTATTTTTGGCGTGTGCTTTAAAGAGAAAACACCGATGATCGGAAATATTCTTGGATGTATGGCGGCAGGTATTGTGCAGGGAATTATGACGGTACATTGTTACATTTTTACATTTCCCAGCATTCCCTCTATTTTGATGTTTTACAGTACAGAAGAGCCGACCAATCTGATGAAAGCGGTCATAGTCGGAGTAGTTGCTTTCGTGGTAAGTTTCATCATAACAGCAGTTGTGTATCGGGATCAGCAGGAGGTTGAAGGGATTAGGTGATCCCTGTAAAAGCGGGGAGTTATTTTCATTACGTTTTATGTCTGTCAGAGCGAAAGGAACGGATATTGATATGAGAAAAATCATGTTTTTTGAAGGAGACATAGAAACACAGGGATACTTTTCCAGACAGATTGCAGATTCAATGGAGAAGCTGGGGCATGACGTCTTTCTCTATGATCTGAGCAGGCCGTGGAGCAGCACGGAGAAGTTTTTTTCATTTTTTGAAAAAGGAAACACGGTATTGATCAATTTCAATTTCCACGGAATGAGCGGAGAGGAGTTTTTTCTGGATGAAAATAACAGAATGATGTGGGACGCCCTTGACATACCGAGTTACAATATAGTTGTGGACCATCCGATGTACTATCATCATTTTTTGGAAAAGGTCCCGGGTAATTATCATCATATCAGTATTGATCGGAATCATGAGAAATATATGAAGCGGTTTTTTCCGGATATCAAAAGGGGACCGTTCCTGCCGCTGGCCGGTACGCAGCTGCATCCGAATAAATCGAATGTGCCTATTGCCTATAGGAAATATGATGTGATGATGGTGGGAAACTATTGTGTACCACAGACATTTGAGCGGTTTATTACCAGAATTGATGAAGAGTACACGGCATTCTATTATGGAATGATCGATGATTTGATGGCAAATCCTCATAAGACCGTGGAGGAAGTGGCGGAGGCGCATCTGATCGAGGAACTGGGATCGGTTCCGGAAGAGGAACTGAAGAAAACGATGGCAGCATTGACTTTTATTGACTTGTATGTGCGTTACACCCTGCGGGGCAGAGCGGTACAGGAACTGGTAGATGCGGGTATTAAGGTGCATGTTTTTGGGGATGGATGGGATGCTCTGCCGTGCAGGCATACGGAGAATCTGCTTTTGATGAATAATCTGGATTCCGCAGGCTGTTTAAAGAAGCTGAGTCAGGCAAAGATTTCATTGAATGTGATGCCGTGGTTTAAGGACGGAGCCCATGACCGCATCTTTAATTCCATGCTGAATGGGGCGTTGTGTCTGACAGACAGCAGCGTATATCTGGATGAGGTCTTGCATGACGGCGTGGATTGTGGTATTTATTCTTTAAGGGAAATGGAACGGCTGCCGGAGATCGCAGGGAAATTGCTTGCGGAGCCGGAACGTATGCAGCAGATTGCCGATGCAGGCTTTCAATTAGCTCAAGCCGGCCATACATGGGCACACAGGGCACAGCAGCTGCATGAACTGTTGGAATAAAGGTTCCGTATATATAAGATAGAAGACAGGTAGAGCAAAAATACGTTGATGGAGTAAACTATAGTTAACGATATTATAAATTCGTTATTATGAAAGTCTCTGACTTTCACAGCATGGATGGCCATGCGGCCCGCCAGGCGGCAGGCTGAGTATGATGTAAGTTTACTATAAATCATAGGAAACTGATAGCTGCAAGGTTTGTATAAGAATAGAGTAAACGGAGGAGAGGCATAGGACATGGATATTCTTAAAAAACACAGGCAGAAGAGAAAAGAACGTATTCAGAGGCTGTATGAAACACACAAACGCATTCATGCATTATTGAAGGAGCATGGTGCGGATATACTCAGCTCGGAAAATTTTAAGGGGACACGAAGGCATATTCAGCATGGCAATATGACAGTGCACAGTCATGTTATAAGCGTGGCACGCTACAGTCTCCTGCTCAACAGAAAACTGCGGATCGGATGTAATAAGCATGATCTGATCAGAGGTGCACTCCTGCATGACTATTTCCTCTATGACTGGCATGATAAGGAACATCTGTCCGAGCGTAAACGACTGCACGGATTCTGGCATCCGGGGATCGCACTTCACAATGCGGAGAAGGAATATGTGTTGAATGATGTGCAGAGAGAGATTATAAAGAAACATATGTGGCCGTTGTCCCTTGTACCGCCTACCTGCAGGGAGGCGTGGGTAGTAACCACGGCGGATAAATATTGCTCACTGATGGAAACGATCGGGCTGCATAAGGGGCATGGAGCGCAGGCGTCCTGATGTGGCGGACTGGTGAAAGAAGAACAGATGCAGGATAATAGAAACGGACAGGAAGGTAATGAGGAAAACGACGGCTTGTATGCAGCGCTGACCAGATATTGTGAAGGGGATCACTATCCTTACCACATGCCGGGACATAAACGGAACAGGGAAGCGGGGCCGATGGCATCTTATTACGGAATTGACATTACGGAGATAGATGGTTTCGATGATCTGCATCATGCTGAGGGCATTCTGCAGGAAGCGCAGGAGCGTGCAAATAAACTGTATGGCGGAAGAGGAACGGAAACTTTTTATCTGATTAACGGAAGTACCTGTGGAGTGCTTGCTTCCATAATGGCGGCTGCGCAGCGGGGAGAAAAGATCCTGGCTGCCCGTAACTGCCACAGGTCAGTTTACCATGCCGCAATCTTACAGGAGTTGGAACTGCAGTATTGTTTTGTGCCTGTGATAGAGGAATATGGTATATGCGGCGGTATAAATGCGAAAGAGATAGATCGTCTTTTGAAGCAGCATGCTGACTGCAGGGCGGTGGTCATCACTTCGCCTACCTATGAAGGACTGATATCGGATGTACGTGCAGCAGCAGACGTGGTACATGCGCATGACAAGATTCTGATCGTGGATGAGGCACATGGAGCACATCTGGGATTGGACGAGAGTGCACCACACGGAGCGGTTGCCTGTGGTGCGGATCTGGTGATCCACAGTCTGCACAAAACGCTGCCAGCCATGACACAGACGGCGCTTTTACATGTACAGGGGAACAGGGTAGACCGGGACCGGCTGCGCAGGTATCTGAGAATGCTGCAGACCAGCAGCCCGTCTTATGTGCTGATGGCGAGTATGGACAGCTGCATTCGCTATGTGGAGTCACATGGTGCGGAGCGGTATGCTTTTATGCGGCAGCAATATGACATTTTCTGTGAAAAGATCAGGAAATGCAAACATATATGGATAGGCGGCATAACGTGTGAAACAACTGCAGGGAACAGTAAAAATAGAGCAGACGGGGCAGAGAGAAGCAGGACAGCAGAAGCATATTATGCGGCAGGATGGGATATCGGTAAGCTTTTGATTTATACGCGGGATGGCAGTTTGTGCGGCCGGCAGCTGTATGATCTGCTGCGGGAGGAATATCATCTGCAGATGGAGATGGCGGCAGAGAAGTATGTGCTGGCTATTATGACGATAATGGATACGGAGGAAGGCTGGCAGAGATTGGCTGCTGCGTTAAGGCAGATTGATGATAGGATAGAGACAGGGACCATGATCGGACCGGGGAAAATACCGGGAGAAGAGTCAGGCATGGAGCGGAAAGCGGCCGCAGGCATTGCAGATGAATCAGTGGTGCAATATGGGAAAGAGAATGCGGGCGGAAAGAAAAGCACCGATGTGACAATGGCGCAGGCTTATCTGGGGAACCGGGAACCGATATCGCTTGCGGAATGTGTTGGAAAAGTGGCGGCAGATTTTGTTCATCTGTATCCGCCGGGCATACCACTCATATCACCGGGAGAGGTCGTCGGAGAGGAAATGGTGGAGCGGATAGGGAAATATCGGAGCCTTGGGCTTCAGGTACAGGGTGTGACTGCCGATGGAAAGATTATGATTCTGCAATGTATTGTTTGAAATTGCAGCAAAAGTGTGGCATTATAAAAGAAGAGATGGTTATCGATAAAAGGTATTTTGCAATATGGGAAAAATCGTGTGTCTGATGGGCAGGAGCTCATCGGGAAAGGATACAATCTATAAAAAACTGTTGTCACAGAAGAAAGTGACCCTGCATAATATTGTCCCTTACACTACCAGGCCCATCAGGGCAGGGGAATGTGACGGGGTGGAATATCATTTTACAGATGAGGATGGATTTCGGGAGCTGTTTCGTAAGGGTGAAGTGATCGAAGCGCGGGAATATCATACGAGACTGGGATTGTGGCGTTATTTTACAGTGACGGATGAGAAGATCGATCTGGAGCGACATTCCTATCTGATGATCGCCACATTGGAGGCGTATGGCCAGATTCGGAAATTTTATGGTGCGGATAAGGTACTGCCGATTTTGATTGAACTGGATGACGGCGTAAGGCTTCAGCGGGCTTTGGATCGGGAGAAAGCACAGGATCAGCCGAAATACGAGGAGATGTGCAGACGCTTTTTGGCGGATGCGGAGGATTTTTCGGAAGAGAAGATTCGGGAAGCGGGAATCGAGTGTAGATTTAATAATGATGATCTGGATAACTGTCTGGAGAAAATTGTGGTCTATCTGCAGCAAAGTCTGTGACCTGTCTGTGGTGAGATGGATCGGGAAGACAACCAGGATGCAGGAATTTCGAATGGTTATACCGGAATAAGATGAGAAGGAGGTGACAGGCATGGATATTAAGGTGAGCGGTGTGCAGCAGGCGGCACCAGTGGAGCAGACATTGCAGCCGCAGGAGACAGATGGTACTTTCAAGTTCACGCTTGTCAGCAGGATAGAGGAGCAGGAACTGCAGAATGCGCTGTCGAATATGATGGAAGAGATCACCAGACAGGGTGAGAAGCTTTCCAAGCATCGTGACATCAAGGATATGAAACGATATCGTGCGCTGATCAAGGACTTTTTGAATGAAGTAGTTAACCGTTCTCATGCCTTTTCCAGAGAGAACTTTCTGGATCGGAAGGGACGGCACAGAGTATATGGTATTATACGATTGATCGATGAGAATCTGGATCAGCTTGCGCAGGAGCTGGTAAAGGACGAACAGGATAATCTGGCGATCTTAAGTAAGATTGGGGAGATAAGGGGATTGCTGTTAGACATTTTCACGTAAGGGCAGCATGGCACAGAAGAGACAAAAGACGGGTGGGGTTGATAAATGGCAAGGTTTACGGACATAGTAGGACAGGAACAGCTGAAGGAACATTTACAGAATGCGATCGCAATGAATAAGGTTTCGCATGCATATATCATCAACGGCGAAAGAAACGCCGGCAAGGAGTTTGTTGCGCGGGTATTTGCGATGGCGCTGCAATGTGAGAAGGGAGGAACGGAACCCTGTGGGGAGTGTCATTCCTGTAAACAGGCCCTGGGTAACAACCAGCCGGATATCATATATATCAGTCATGAGAAGCCGAATACGATAGGCGTTGAGGATATCAGATCACAGATCAACGGGGATATTTCCATTAAGCCGTACAGCAGTCCGCGGAAGATCTATATCATCAATGAAGGGGAGAAAATGACGCCGCAGGCGCAGAATGCGCTGTTGAAAACTTTGGAAGAGCCGCCGGAATATGCGGTGATCCTGATTTTGACAATCAATGTAGAAGCATTGCTGCCGACGGTTTTGAGTCGATGCGTGGTGTTGAATATGAAGCCGGTGCCGGACAGACTTGTCAAAAAGTATTTAATGGAGCAGTTGGCCGTGCCGGATTATAAGGCGAATATCTGTGTGGCCTTTGCCCGGGGGAATATCGGAAAAGCCAAGATGCTTGCCAGCAGTGAAGAATTTGAGAAAGTTAAAGATGAAGCGATCACATTGGTGAAGAATATCAATGAGATGGAGACGAGTGAGATCGTCAAGGCGATCAAGAAGATTTCGGAATATAAATTTGATGTCAATGATTATTTGGACATTTTGATGGCCTGGTATCGGGATGTGCTGCTTTTTAAGGCGACCAAGGACGTGAACAGTCTTGTGTTTAAGGAAGACATTCAGCAGATCATGAGGATGTCGGACAGAAGTACGTATGAAGGAATAGAGCTGATCGTGAATGCACTGCAGATCGCGAAGAAAAGGCTGGAAGCCAATGTTAATTTTGATCTCACAATGGAGCTGCTGTTCCTGGCGATCAAGGAGAATTAACGATGCAAACAGTGTTGTAGAGGCACATACTAAGGGCTTTTGACAGGCGAAAGCGCGGAATGCGTGACAGGTGCAGAATATGTTATGCAGGGAAAGCATGGAGGTTGATAGATTATGATACGAGTGATAGGCGTGCGGTTTCGGACGGCAGGCAAGGTATACTATTTTGATCCGGGGAAGCTGAATATTAAGAGGAACGCTCATGTTATTGTAGAGACGGCCCGTGGAATTGAGTACGGTACTGTTGTGGGTGATCCGAAAGAGGAGCAGGAGGATAAGGTGGTTCAGCCGCTGAAGTCTGTTCTGCGCGTGGCAACACCGAAGGACGACGAGCAGGAAGCCGGTAATAAGATCAAAGAGAAAGAGGCGTTTAAGATTTGTCTGGAGAAGATCAGGAAGCATAATCTGCAGATGAAACTGATCGATGCGGAGTATACGTTTGACAATAACAAGGTGTTGTTTTATTTTACTGCGGATGGGCGTATTGATTTCCGTGAGCTGGTGAAGGATCTGGCTTCCGTGTTCAAGACAAGGATTGAACTGCGGCAGATCGGAGTCAGGGATGAGACGAAGATTCTCGGCGGTATCGGTATCTGCGGCAGGCCGCTTTGCTGTCATACGCATCTGTCGGAGTTTGCACCGGTGTCCATTAAGATGGCGAAAGAACAGAACCTTTCGTTAAATCCGACGAAGATATCGGGTGTCTGCGGCAGATTGATGTGCTGTCTGAAAAATGAGGAAGAGACATATGAGGAGCTGAACCGGAGGCTGCCGAATGTGGGGGATTTCGTGACTACGGATGACGGACATAAAGGGGAAGTGCACAGTGTGAACGTGCTGCGCCAGCTGGTTAAGGTTATCGTCAATGTGGATGACGAGAAGGAGATCCAGGAGTACCGGGTAGATCAGCTTCGATTCAAGAGACGGCATGGAAAGAACCGCCGGATGGACGTCAATGAGGCGGAGCTTAAGGAGTTGGAAAAGCTGGAGAAGCAGGATTCCTCGAAGTCGAAGCTGGATGATAATTGATGTTGGGCGATCAGAAATTACAGGGAATGAGTATGGGGTCGGAGAATGAAGTTTTGCTGAAGGAAAATGAGAGGATTGATGATCTGGAGCGAAATGGGTACCGGATTATTCAGGATACACACCGCTTCTGTTTTGGTATGGATGCGGTGCTGTTGTCCGGATTTGCCAGGGTGAAGAACGAAGCCAAAGTGTTGGATCTGGGGACAGGGACCGGGATTATTCCGATTCTTCTGGAGGCGAAGACGGGTGCGGCGCATCTGACAGGGCTGGAGATACAGGAAGACAGTGCGGATATGGCAAGGCGCAGCGTGTGCCTGAATGGTCTGGAGGAGAAAATTTCCATAGTGACAGGTGATATTAAAGAGGCAGGGAGTCTGTTTGACGCTGCTTCTTTTGACGTTATTACCAGTAACCCGCCGTATATGACGGAGCGGCATGGATTGATCAACCCGGAGGATGCAAAGGCAATTGCCAGACATGAGATTTTGTGTACGTTGGAGGATGTGATCGCGCAGGCGGCAGGATTGTTAAAGCCCGGCGGAAAATTTTTCATGGTACACAGACCGTTTCGGCTGGCGGAGATTATTGTGCTGCTGCGGGCATATAAACTGGAGCCGAAGCGGATGCAGCTGGTGTATCCGTTTGTCAATAAGGAGCCGAACATGGTGCTGATTGAGGCGAATCGTGGTGGGAAACCGCGGATGACGGTGGAGAAGCCATTGATCGTGTATCGGGAGCCGGGAGTTTATATGGAGGAAATTTACGATATATATGGGTATTGAAGGGATACTCCGGCGGGGTGGACAGGCCCTGTACCGTCTGTCGGTATATGGAAAGCAGATATACCAGGTGCATAGGGATGTGTTTTGCTGTCTGACAGCACAGGGGTATTTGAGCAGGAATGGGGAATTTTTATGAAAAGCGGTAGAAGATATGTGTGGGAAGCCTTCGCGGCGGCGATGATGATATGCTTCCTGTGCAGTGGATGCGTCAGTGAGCAGAAGGAGACGATGGCCGGTACCGTGATCGGAGAAGCGGTAGAGGACGGCGGCGGTTCGGAAGAAGCTGCAGGGGAGAGCACCCGTGAGATAGAGGATGGCAACGGACCGGGTGATGTGGGTGAACCGGATTCTGAGGACGAGGGGGCAGAAGATAAAGAGCCGGGGACAGAAGATAATGGCATCAGCGGCAACACGTCGGAGCAGTGTGAAGAAGGCGTGTCTGTGGAAGCGGCAGCGCCCCGCAGGGAGCCTGTTAAGGTCAAGGGCATCTATGTAAGCGGTCCGGTGGCGGGAATTGCCAGGATGGAGGAACTGATCGAATTGGTGGATCAGACGGAATTGAATGCCATTGTCATTGATATTAAGAATGATGAGAGCAAAGTCACTTATAAGATGCAGTCGGATCAGGTGTTGGAGATAGGAACTGGCGTGGGTTATATACAGGATATTGATGCGCTGGTGAAAACCTGTAAGGAGAAGGATATTTATCTGATTGCCAGGATTGTGGCATTCCGGGATCCGCTTTTGGCAGAGAAGAAGCCGGAGTGGGCCGTACATACGAAGGATGGCGGGATCTTCCGTGACAAGAGCGGGCTGGCGTGGGTGAATCCGTATGAAAGGGGAGTGTGGGATTATCTGGTGGAGATTGCCACGGAAGCAGCGGCGGCGGGGTTTGATGAGGTGCAGTTTGACTATATCCGGTTCTCTACGGATATAAATGCGGATGAAGTGGATTACGGACCGGAAGCGGAGACGGTTGGCAGGATTGATATTATCACGGAATTTACGCAGTATATGTATGAGAAGTTAAGGCCGCTGGGGATATATGTGGCGGCAGATGTATTTGGCACGGTGATTGAGAATGAGACAGACCAGCAGATTGTGGGGCAGGATTATGTGAAAATGGCGGAGCATCTGGATTATATCTGCCCGATGATCTATCCTTCACATTATCGTAACGGGGCTTATGGGATTGCGGTGCCGGATGCGGAACCGTATAAGACGATCAATGAGGCATGTTCTGCGTCCGTGCAGGAGCTTGGTATGCTGCCGGAGGAAAACAGGGCGCGGGTGAGGACCTGGCTGCAAAGTTTTACGGCCAGCTGGGTGCCGGGACATATCAGTTATGGACCACAGCAGATCCGGGCACAGATCAAGGGAGCCTATGATGCGGGCTATGATGAATGGATTCTGTGGAATGCGGCGGTGAAATATCAGAGGGATTCGCTTTTGACTAACGAGGAGGCTGAGGCGGAGCGACAGCAGTGGGAGACGGAGAAGCAGGCGGCCGAACAGGAAGAAGCAACACGGCAGGCGGCCGAACAGGAAGAAGCAGCACGGCAGGCAGCCGAACAGGAAGAAGCAGCACGGCAGGCGGCCGAACAGGAGGAAGCAGCACGGCAGGCGGCTGAACAGGAAGAGAAGAATGCAGTGAAGACAGACGGAGAACCGGATGGTGGTGCAAAGGAGGCTGAGGTGCAGGCTGGAGAACCGGAAGCAGCCGTGAAGCAGTCAGAGACAGCAGGTACAGAGAACGAATGAAATATTTACAGAACAGCTGACAGCAGCGGTTCAGGAGGAAAGCCATGGCAGGAATGTTATATTTATGCGCGACGCCGATTGGGAATCTGGGGGATATGACGCCGCGGGTGGTGGAGACGCTGCGGGAAGTGGATCTGATCGCGGCGGAGGATACACGCAACAGTATTAAGCTGCTCAATCATTTCGAAATTAAGACTTCTATGACCAGTTACCATGAATATAATAAAGTAGAAAAGGCAGACTATCTTGTGGCGCAGATGCAGCAGGGAAAGAATGTGGCGCTTGTGACGGATGCGGGGACGCCGGGCATCTCGGATCCGGGGGAGGTGCTGGTGGCAAAATGCCATGAAGCGGGAATCACGGTTACTTCTCTGCCGGGAGCGGCGGCCTGTATCACGGCCCTGACGCTGTCGGGACTCAGCACGCGCAGGTTCTGTTTCGAGGCTTTTCTGCCCGCGGACAAGAAGGAGAAAGCGGCGATCCTGGAGGAATTGAAGGAGGAGTCCAGGACGATCATACTCTATGAAGCGCCTCATCGCCTGGTCAGAACGCTGGAAGAGCTGTTGAAGATGCTGGGAGATCGGCGGCTGACGCTTTGCAGGGAATTGACGAAGAAGTTTGAGACGGTGCTGCCGACTACCATTGCGGGCGCGCTTATGCTATATGAGAGGGAAGAACCCCGCGGTGAATATGTGCTGGTGATTGAGGGAAAGAGTTTATCGCAGAAGCGGGAGGAAGAGCGGGAATCGTGGCTTGACATGAGCATTGAAGAGCATCTGGCGTACTATACGAAGACTGGTATGGATGAAAAAAGTGCCATGAAACAGGTCGCAAAGGACCGCGGAGTGCCAAAAAGAGAGATTTATCAACATTTATTATCAAAGTGAATTGACAAAATGTAGAAAACCCGTAAAATTAAGGTTGACAAACATAGTAACAGAGAATATACTTTGAATGTCAAACTATTTTATCAACGGCGAAAAGGAGAGCAGAGAAATGTTAGAGAGAGTTATCGAGATTATTAAGGAACAGTTAAACTATGAGGGATCGGACATCACAGAAGAGACTTCCTTCAAAGATGATTTGGGTGCTGACTCTTTAGATTTATTTGAGCTTGTTATGGCTTTTGAAGAAGAGTATGGCGTAGAGATTCCTTCCGAGGACTTAGAGCAGATCACGACAGTAGGCGCTGTTATTGAATATATGAAGAGCAAAGGCGTAGAGGCATAGGCGAAAGCATGAAGACAAAGATTACAGAACTTCTGGGGATCGAATATCCGATTATCCAGGGCGGTATGGCGTGGGTTGCCGACTATCATCTTGCGGCGGCTGTTTCGGAGGCAGGCGGACTGGGAATTATCGGGGCGGGCGGCGCTCCGGCATCTTTTGTCAGGGAGCAGATCCAGAAGACGAAAGAACTGACGAAGAAGCCTTTCGGTGTGAATGTCATGCTGATGAACCCGGAAGCGGATGAGATTGCCAGGGTTATTGTGGAAGAGGGCGTTCCGGTAGTCACTACCGGGGCGGGTAATCCGGGGAAGTATCTGGCTTCGTGGAAGGAAGCCGGTATTAAAGTGATTCCGGTGGTTGCCAGCGTGGCGCTGGCCAGGATGATGGAGCGTGCCGGTGTGGATGCTGTAATTGCAGAGGGCACGGAATCAGGCGGACATATCGGAGCTGCCACAACGATGACGCTTGTTCCACAGGTAGTGGATGCGGTAAAGATTCCTGTGATCGCAGCGGGCGGCATTGCGGACGGCAGAGGCTTTGCGGCGGCTATGATGCTGGGTGCGGAAGCGGTGCAGATGGGAACCAGGTTTGTAGTAGCCAGGGAGTCCATCGTACATGAGAATTATAAGAAGAAGATTCTGGCGGCCAAGGATATCGATTCGGAAGTGACGGGTACAAGTCACGGGCATCCGGTTCGTCAGCTGCGCAATAACATGACCAGGGAGTACCTGAAATTGGAGAAGGCCGGAGCGCCTTTTGAGGAATTAGAGCACCTGACACTGGGAGCGCTGCGCAAGGCGGTGGTGGAAGGTGATACTGTCAACGGTACACTGATGGCTGGGCAGATTGCGGGCATGATCAGGGAAGAGATGACCTGCGCAGAGATGATTCAGGAGATTATGAAGCAGGCGGAAAGCTTATTAAAATAAGAGTATGAGCAAATTTGAGAGGGTTTGCCCATGGGCGGACCCTCAAATATATTTTGCTCGTTTTTTTAGAAGTAAATACTTTGAACTTCAAAGTATTAGAGGCATGTCTGCAGACAGAATGAAATTTTTCGGATGTTGGTCTGGAGGCATGTGTATAGAGGATTCTTGTTATAGGAACAGTTGGCACACAAAAGTGTGCAGGAAAGAGGGAGATTATGGGAAAAACAGCATTTATGTTTCCGGGGCAGGGAGCCCAGTATGTGGGGATGGGGAAGGATTTCTATGAACAGATTCCTGTGAGCAGAGAGATGTTTGAACTGGCGGGTAAGGCCAGCGGGCTTGATGTAGCGGCTCTTTGCTTTGAGGAGAATGAGCAGATCAATATTACAGAGTACACGCAGATTGCCATGCTGGCGACAGAGGTGGCGATGTTAAAAGCGATAGAGGAAAAGGGATTTAAGCCGGATGTGACGGCGGGTTTGAGTCTGGGTGAGTATGGTGCGCTGGCGGCCAGCGGCGTGATGAGCGCGGAAGACGTATTTAAGGTGGTGCGCAAGCGCGGAATTTATATGCAGGAGGCCGTGCCGAACGGCGGAGCCATGGTGGCGGTGCTGGGGCTGGATACGGCAGTGATCGAGAAGATCTGTGAGGAGACGGAAGGCTTCGTGTCCATCGCGAACTATAACTGTCCGGGACAGATCGTTATTACCGGTGAAGAGGCAGCAGCGCAGGCGGCGGTGGAGAAGCTGACGGCAGCAGGAGCTAAGAGATGCGTGCCTTTGAAGGTCAGCGGACCCTTCCACTCTCCGATGCTGGCAGGAGCCGGGGAGAAACTGGCGGCAGAGCTGGAGCATGTTACGATAGGGGAGATCCAGATTCCTTATATTGCCAATGTGACTGCAGACTATGTGACGGACAGAGCGGAGGTGAAGCCTCTTTTGGAGAAACAGGTGTCTTCTTCCGTGCGCTGGCAGCAGACGGTGGAGCGGATGATCGCGGACGGGGTGGATACTTTCGTGGAGATCGGGCCGGGAAAGACGCTGTCCGGGTTTATGCGCAAGATCAGCAGGGACGTAAAGGTCGTAAACGTAGAGAAAGTAGAAGACCTGGAGAAGCTGCAGGAACTGATGGCGTAAGGATTTTAGTGGAAAGACACAATGTGGATCGGAGGAGTATATGTTAGAGGGAAAAGTGGCGCTGGTGACGGGAGCCGGCAGAGGAATCGGGCGGGAGATCGCCCTGACGCTGGCAGAGTACGGTGCGGATGTGATCGTAAATTATAACGGATCGAAAGAAAAAGCGGAAGAAGTGGTCGCGGAGATTGCCGGGATGGGGCGGAAGGCTGTAGCGGTGCAGTGCAGCGTGGCGGATTTTGAGGCCTGCGGACAGATGATCACGGATATGCTGGCGGCGTTCGGGCATATTGATATTCTGGTGAACAATGCCGGGATCACGAAGGACAATCTGATGATTAAGATGACGGAAGCGGATTTTGATGCGGTCATTGATACGAACCTGAAAGGGACTTTTAACACGATCAAGCATATGTACAGGCCGATGATCAAACAGAGGGCGGGACGGATCATCAACCTGTCCTCCGTGACGGGTGTGCTGGGCAATGCGGGACAGGCCAATTACGCGGCTTCCAAGGCGGGCGTGATCGGGTTGACAAAGTCCATGGCGAGAGAGCTGGCCAGCAGGAATATTACGGTCAATGCGGTGGCTCCGGGTTTTATTGATACGGATATGACGCAGGCGATGACGGATGCGGCGAAGGAAGCGACACTGGCGCAGATTCCGTTAAAACGTGTGGGTACACCCAGGGATATTGCGGAGACGGTGGCGTTTCTGGCAAGCGAGAGGGCGGCCTATATTACCGGACAGGTCATTTCCGTGGACGGCGGCATGGCGATGTAAGGCAATTACGAGGATCATGCGGAAGGCAGGATAGAGGATGTGATCGCCGCAGCAGTGGTTCGGAAGAAACGGACGCTGCATCTTTGGCGGTCAGATCAGGAACGGCTGTGTAAGGATATGCCGGAAAACTTGAAAATATGGTATGCATGTGTATGGCGATACAGGCACAGGGCGAAAAGGAAACGGAATCAGGAAAGAAAACGGAGGCAGATATGAGCAGAAGAGTAGTAGTAACGGGTATGGGTGCGATCACGCCGATCGGACTGAGTGTGGACGAGTTCTGGGCCGGCATTCGGGAAGGTAAAATCGGTTTTGACAGGATCACCAGATTTGATACGGCGGATTATAAATGCAAACTGGCGGCGGAAGTCAAGGGCTTTGTGGGAAAGGACTATATGGATTTCAAAGCGGCCAAGCGGATGGAGCTTTTCTCCCAGTACGCGGTGGCGGCGACAAAGGAAGCCATGGCGGATGCGGGACTTGACATGGAGAAGGAGGATCCCTGGCGCGTGGGTGTGTCTGTGGGATCCGGGACGGGTTCCCTGCAGGCGATAGAACGTTCCCACAGCAGAATGGTGGAAAAAGGACCGGGCAGGATCGAGCCGCTTTTTGTGCCGCTGACGATCTCCAATATGGCGGCCGGCAACGTGTCGATCCAGTTTGGGTTAAAAGGTAAGAGCATCAATGTGGTGACGGCCTGTGCTACGGGCACAAATTCCATCGGTGAAGCGTTCCGTGCCATTCAGTATGGGGACGCCGAAGTGATGATCGCGGGCGGCACGGAGGGCAGCATCTGTCAGATCGGTGTGGGCGGTTTTTCGGCGTTGACGGCGTTGTCGACCAGCGAGGATCCGCAGCGGTGTTCGATTCCTTTTGACAAGGAGCGGGGCGGCTTCGTGATGGGAGAAGGCGCGGCCGTGGTAGTATTGGAAGAGCTGGAGCATGCCAAAGCGAGAGGCGCAAAGATCTATGCGGAGGTGGCCGGTTACGGCTGTTCTTCGGATGCTTATCATATCACCTCTCCGGCGGAAGACGGAGCCGGGGCGGCCAAAGCCATGGAGTACGCGGTGGCGGATGCGGGTCTTGCGAAGGAAGATATCACGTATATTAATGCGCATGGGACGGGCACGCATCACAACGACCTGTTTGAGACGAGAGCGATCAAGTTACTGTTCGGCGATCATGCAAAGAATATCAAGATTAATTCCACGAAATCCATGGTGGGCCATCTGCTGGGTGCGGCGGGAGCCATCGAGTTTGTGACGTGTGTGAAAGAGATCGAAGAAGGATATATTCACAGAACGGTAGGCTATGAGGTGCCGGACGAAGAACTGGACCTGAATTACTGTAAGGAAGCATATACGGAGGACGTGGAGTATGCGCTGTCTAATTCGCTGGGATTTGGCGGGCACAATGCAAGCCTGGTGGTGAAGAAGTATCACGGATAAGGTGGGAATACTGGAAACACGGATATTTTCCGCAGGATGCAGAAGATTGGTGACAGCAGAGTGAAAAGCTGGATAAGGCATGGCAAAAAATCATGCCGAAGGAGGAGATAAGATGTCACTTATGACGGCGAAGGAAATTATGGAAATCATTCCCCACAGGCAGCCTTTTATGCTGATCGACACGATCGAGGAGCTGGAGGAAGGCAAAAGGGTTGTGGCGAAAAAGTGTGTATCCTATAATGAGCCCTTTTTTGCGGGACATTTTCCGCAGGAGCCGGTGATGCCGGGCGTGCTCATCGTGGAGGCGCTGGCCCAGACGGGAGCGGTAGCGATCTTGAGCCAGCCGGAATACAGAGGGAAAACGGCATATTTCGCGGCGATTAACAACGCGAAATTTAAGGGTAAGGTGGTGCCGGGCGATGTGCTGATCCTGGAGACGGAGATCATTAAGATAAAAGGGCCGATCGGAGTGGGTGCGGCGAAAGCGTATGTAGACGGGAAACTGGTGACACAGGCGGAACTGACCTTTGCGATCGGGGAAGCTTAAATTGTGGCGCTTCGGATTGAGGAAAGGATGATGGAAGGGCAAAGCGGATGGGAATTGTAAAACCTCTTGTAATAGGAAATCTGGTGGCGAAGGTGCCTTTGATTCAGGGCGGCATGGGCGTGGGCGTGAGTTTGTCCTCTCTGGCCGGCGCAGTGGCGGCGGCGGGAGGCATCGGTGTGATCTCGACGGCGCAGATCGGGTACAGGGAGCCGGATTTTGATGCGGATCCCATCGGAGCCAATCTGCGTGCCATAGGGACGGAGATCCGGAAAGCGCGTGAGATCGCAAAAGGCGGTATTCTGGGCGTCAATATCATGGTGGCCACGAGAAAATACGAGGAATATGTGAAAGCGGCTGTGGAAGCGGGCATCGACCTGATCATTTCCGGTGCGGGACTGCCCATGGAGCTGCCGAAGCTGGTGGGAACTGCGAGGACGAAACTGGCTCCTGTCGTGTCAAGCGTAAAGTCAGCGCAGGTGATTCTGCGGTACTGGTGGAAAAAGTATACGAGACTGCCGGACGCGGTGATCATCGAAGGACCGCTGGCCGGCGGGCATCTCGGTTTTCATAAGGAACAGCTTGACGATATCGAAGCGCTTCATTATGATGAAGAAGTACGGCAGATCATTCAGAAGGTGGAAGAGACGGCGGTGGAGCATGATACGAAGATTCCGGTGATCATGGCCGGCGGTATCTATAACCGTGAGGATATGGAGCACTATCTGGAGATGGGTGCGGACGGCGTACAGGTGGCGACGCGGTTCGTGACCACCTATGAATGTGATGCGTCGGATGCATACAAACAGAGTTACATTGATGCGAAGAAAGAAGATATCGTTATTGTACAAAGTCCGGTGGGGATGCCGGGAAGAGCGATTCTGAATCCTTTTATGAAACGGGCGAAGGAGGGGCGGATCCCGCACGGGAAATGTCATCTGTGTATCAGTACCTGCAAGCCGGGAGAAACGCCTTATTGCATCACGGATGCACTGGTCAATGCGGTGAAGGGAAAGACCGGGGAGGGACTTTTGTTCTGTGGGGCGAATGCTTACCGGGCCACGAAGCTGGAACATGTGAGGGATATCATGGAGGAGTTTCGGCCGTGATTTCCGGGGGATAACTGCAGATTCTGTCTGGTGTGTCCGGCCTGGCTTAGTGACACTGTATCAAGGCGGGAAAAAGATTTGTACTGTTAATAAGTCGATGAGTTGTGAGGGAGAAGATGAGAGCGAGAATTATAGGAACAGGCAGCTGTCTGCCTGCAACTATCGTGACAAATGATGATTTATCAAAGATTATGGATACTTCGGACGAGTGGATCAGCAGCCGCACGGGTATCAGAGAGCGCCATCTGGTGAAGGAGGAGACGACTTCCGGTATGTCTGCCGAGGCGGCAAGACGGGCCATGGAGGATGCGGGAGTGTTGGCGGAGGAGATCGATCTGATCATTGTAGGTACTTTATCGGCGGATCATGTGACGCCCTCCTGTGCATGTGAAGTGCAGGCACAGATCGGAGCGGTGAATGCGGTGGCATTCGATATCAATGCCGCCTGCGCCGGATTTATGTTTGCCTTGAATATTGCGAACGCCTATCTGCAGACGGGAGTTTATAAGACGGCATTGATTCTGGGGGCGGAGACGCTGTCCAGGATTATGGACTGGAACGACAGAAGTACCTGCGTTCTGTTTGGCGACGGAGCCGGCGCGGCGGTGGTCCGGGCGGAAGAGGGAACGGCAGGACTGTTGGCTTTCGACCAGGGATCGGACGGCGTAAAGGGCGGTGTGCTGGCCTGCAGAGGACGGTCCAATAACAATCCGCTGGTGGAGACGTCGAAGGAATATTCGTATGTGCATATGGACGGGCAGGAGGTCTATAAGTTTGCGGTGACGGCGGTGCCGCATTCTTTGCAGAAGACGATCCGGGCGGCCGGGCTTGCGGTGGAAGAGATCGAGTATTTTGCACTGCATCAGGCGAATATACGGATTCTGCAGTCGGTGGCAAAGCGGCTTAAGGTGGCGGAGGATAAGTTCCCCATCAGTCTGGATCACTGCGGGAATATATCGGCCGCCAGTGTGCCGATCCTGCTGGATGAGATGAACCGAAAGGGACTTTTGAAGCCGGGGATGAAGATTGCGTTGTCCGGGTTTGGCGGCGGGCTGACGTGGGCTTCGGCGGTGATCGAGTGGTAAGATTAGAATGTATGAGGAAGGCAGATGAAAATTTATCCACCTTCCTCATTGTATTTTCCGATGTTATAATTTCCTTTAAGATGAATGTCCGTGCGCTGTGCAGTTGGCGTACTGTCGTGGCGCAGGAGAGTTCTACCGTGTGAATATGTTCAACTATAGGGCTGTGTCTGCGCCCGAATTCGCAGGCCGGGAAGAAATGGAGGAGTGATATGAAGATCGGAGTGGATTATTATCCGGAACATTGGGACAGGACTTTGTGGCGGCAGGATGCCGACCTGATGAAAAAGAGCGGAGTCGAGCTGGTAAGGATGGCGGAGTTTGCCTGGAGTAAAATGGAACCGGAAGAGGGCATCTTCGATTTTGCATGGCTGGATGAGGTGGTGGAATTATTTGCCGGGAGGGAGATCGGAGTGATTCTGTGTACGCCTACGAATTGTCCGCCATTGTGGCTGTATGAGAAATACCCGGAAGTGCTGCTGACAGGGCGGGACGGAAGAAGACAGAAACCGGCTGTCCGGGGGCACAGATGCTATAATGCACCGAGATATCGTGAACGGGTTGAACTGATGGTCCGGAAGATGGCGGAACACTATCAGGATGCTGGCAATATAGCGGCATGGCAGATTGACAATGAGGTTGAGGCGGGGTCCTGCTGTTGTGATGTCTGTGCGGAAAAGTTCCGGGAATGGGTGAAGAATAAGTACGATACTTTGGAGGCAGTCAATCAGGCATACCACAATGATGTATGGAGCGGCAGTTATTCTGCATGGTCGCAGATTCCTGCTCCTGTGGGAAATTATCCGATCACGCAGTACAATCCGGCTTATCTGCTGGATTATCAGCGGTTTATGTCAGAGAGTACGATAGATTATGTGGAGTTTCAGGCCGGGATCCTGCGGGAATATTTTCCGGATACACCGATTACCACGAATACGTGGTTTTGCGAGCATATGCCGGATTTCTATAAGCTGTTTGACAAGTTGGATTTCTGCTCCTATGACAACTATCCGGCGACGAAACTGCCGGAGGAGGGCTATTATTCGCACGCTTTTCACCTGGACCTGATTCGTGGCGTGAAGCGGAAGAACTTCTGGGTGATGGAGCAGCTTAGCGGGACGCCGGGATGCTGGATGCCTATGGCGCCTACAGTCAGACCGGGAATGATCAAGGGCTATGGCCTGCAGGCAATCGCGCATGGAGCGGATGCTGTCATCAACTTCCGATTCCGCAGTGCCACGGGTGGAGCGGAGATGTTCTGGCATGGGTTGATCGACCACAGTAATGTACCGGGCAGGAGATATGCGGAATTTGAGGAACTGTGCCGAACGGTGAAAGCGATGAGACATATGGAGGGGGCTGTCATGCAGTCTGGAGTGGCGCTGCTGTGCGGATTTGAGAGTGAGTATGCGTTTCGGCTGCAGTTACAGACGGAAGGTTTCTATTATATGGAGCAGCTGCAGGCTTTTCATGCGGCGTTTACCAGCTTCGGCGTGAATGTGGATATTATCAGTCAGGAAGCGGATTTGAGCGGGTATCGCATTGTTGTTGCTCCCGTGATGTATGTGCGGTCACAAAAAGCAGTGGAGCAGCTGCACAGCTTTGCATATAATGGAGGGATTGTAATGCTGACAACCCGCAGTGGGGTGAAGGATGAGAATAACAACTGCATTATGCGGCCGCTGCCTGCCGATTACGCCGATATGACGGGCTGCCTGGTGGAAGAATATGACGCGGTGGGAAACGGTAAGGTTGCAGTCGAGATGGACGGAAAGGATTACGAGGGAACCCACTGGTGCGATATAATCCGTACGGAGTGTGCGGAAACGCTGGCTGTATACAAAGAGGATTTCTATGCGGGCAAACCGGCGGTCACACGGAATCTGTACGGGAAAGGGGTCGTATATTATACGGGAACGGTGGGGCTGCCGGCACTGTGCCGTAAACTGACTGAAAGAATGCTGGAGCAGGCGGCGCTCCCCTATCGGACAGACCTGCCGCAGTGCGTGGAGGTGACGACATGGGAAAAGGAAGGAAAGCAGTTTCTTTTTGTGTTTAACAACGATCAGACGGTGAAAAACTGCCTGTTTGACGGCGAACAAACAGAGCTGCAGCCGTTTGAGATGAAGATATTGGAGCGGACATTATAGAGATTCTTTGTTTCACAGGGGAGGGCGGATGAAAATTTATCCACCTTCCTCGTCACATCATTCGATGATATAATTCAACAAAATTGAATAAATACAAAGCGGTGTGCAGATCCTGTCAGAAATTCCGCCGATTGTAGATCAGATCGTACAGGTTCAGGGAGGAGATCATCGCAGCAATTTCTTCTACGGATTTTTTGTCGAACTTTTTAAGAATATGGTGGATCTGCGTCTTCACGGTGGACATTTCCACGTGGCGCAGTGCGCAGATCTCCCGGCGGCTCTTGCCGTCTAACAGCAGGCGCAGAAGCTCCAGCTCGGTGGTGGTCAGGGAAGACACGATATCTACGGCGAACAGGAAGCTTGTCTCGTAGGTTTTGACTCTTTTGAATTCACCGAGAATCTTGGAGGCCAGTTCCGGACGCAGCGGACTCTGGTTAAAGTAGGCATTGCGGATACTCTCCAAAATCTCCTGGGGGGGGGGATTCTTGATCATATAATCAGTGACGCCGAGACGGAATGCCGTAAAGATCAGATCGTCCTCTTCATAGACTGTGAGAATGATGATCTTGGGATCCTGCTTGGAGCCGAGGATGCTTTCGATGGCCCGCAGGCCTGCATCCGGGGTTTCCATTTCGATGTCCATGAGGATCACATCCGGCTGTGTCTGCAGGGCAAGAGTGACTGCTTCCGTGCCGGTGTCAGTGTCGGCGACGACTTTCATATCGGGTGCGGCATTGATGATCTTCTTATACAGTCTACGGAGGGGTTCCGTATCTTCTGCAATCAGTATTTTGATCAGTGAATCAGACATTTTCGTTTCCTTTCCGGCGTTGTTTTGGCGTAATCTCTCAGATCGGGAAGCAGGATCTGGAAAGTAGTGCCTTTTCCTTCTTTGCTTTCCACACTGATGCGCCCTTTATGTGCCTGTATGATCTGGTGGGTTACCGTCAATCCGATGCCCCAGTGTTCTGCGATGGGGTGGGAGGTAAAAAAGGGTTCAAAAATATGGGACAGATTCTGAGGCCGTATGCCGAGTCCCGTGTCAGAGATGGAGAGTGCAATCCACTGATCCAGGGAACGCAGCGTAAAAGTCAGATTTTTCCGTTCGGAAGGAAGACCGGACATGGCGTCCACGGCATTCGTCACCAGGTTATGAACAGCCTGCTCAAAGTAGTTGGCGTCCAGAAATGCGGGAGGGATATTATCCACGGCATTTACGGTAACGTTAAAATCGGCCAGTTCTGCGGACATACGGGAGAGAATACGGTGGAGCAGAGCCTCCAGATCTGTATTTTCCAGGGTCAGCGTAGATGCCTTTGTGCTGCGGTGAATGACGTCCAGACGATGATAGAGATTTTCACAGCGGTCATTGATATGGGCCAGCTCTTCGCGGTTTTGCTCCGGAATGTCCAGAAGACCGATTTCCGCCTGGATGGCCAGCAGCTCGTTTTTCATGTAATGGCAGAAAGATTTCGACGTAGTATTGGCGGCATCGATGCGGCTGGAAATGGAGAAGTCCTCGGCGCTGACCCTGCGCGAAAAGCGAAACAGCATGACGATGCTGAGGCATATGATCAGTGTAGCGCACAGCAGATACCATGGAAAAATGATATACAGCATGTTGTTGTCATAAAGGGGCAGAGAGATATAAGAAGTATAGCCGGAAAAACGCGAAAAGCGGATCGGGTGGACCGGAAGCAGGCCAAACAGGATCAGATACGCGATCATAATCAGGGTATAGCCTGCCGTCTCCCCATAGGCAAAATACTTAAAGTAGGGAAAGGAATAGATCTGATTTCTGGGACGGAACAGGTTTAAAATGCTGGCGATCACCGCTGCATTATTTACAAAGGCGGTCAGCAGATGAATTCCGGCCAGGAACAGCTCATAGGCCGCGGCATTCATCAGGTTCGGATAAAAGAACAGATACATGAGCTTTTCTGTCAGGGGATCGTAAAGAATCCATTCCAGCAGCAGAAATATACCGAGGATCCGCAGAAGCCTTCTCGATCTGTTCTTGGTGGAGCGGCTTGTATAGACGATGGAGAAGCGGCAGCCCATAAAAACAGCGGACAGTGAGAACAGATTCAGGGCGCGGAGGATCGTATTTCTGGAGAGGGGAACGAACATCAGGTTTTTCCAGAGGCCTTCCGACAATAGAAAGTAGCTCCGGATGATATTATAGTAGCGGACATCCTTGGAAAGATACAGAAGCATAAAAAGAACGGCTGCAAAGTACAGCAGACCGGTTCCTAACAGATAGCGGATGGAAGCTCTTCGATCTTTCTGGATAGAAAGAAACACTATGAACAGAATAAAAGCGGAAAGCAGATACAGCATAGAGAGTTCCTTTGCAGTGAACGCGGAGGCGTTCAAAATAACAAATTTTTTTAGTGATAAATTCAGTATACCATAGAAAAAAAGAAAGGTCAAAAAGAGATGAGACGAAGTACTTCCGGAAAAGGATATATATGGATTCTGGCAGCGCTTTTGCTGCTGGCGGGGCTGCTTGTGTGGAGATTCCGGCCGTGGGAAGCAGGGATTTTTGAGCAGGAGGAAGTGCCGGCGGAGGGGGATATTCCCCTGACCAGAGCCACCTTACAGTACTATATCTGGAAGGATGAAGAGCCGTACATTCGTGAAGTTGTAAACGCATGGAATGCGCTGCAGGGACGTGAGGCGGTAGTGCTGCATGTAATTAAAAACAGCGATCATGAGGCATGGCTGAAAGCTTATGATGAGAGCGTACAGGCGGATCTGATCGGTCTGCGCGGCAATTCCAATGTGCTGGAACTACAGCAGAAGGGGCATCTGCTGGGACTGGGGCCTTATATCCAGAAAAGCGGTCTGGATGTCAAGAATTACGGAAACATGTTTAATGAGATCACATGTGACGGAGAGTATTATGCGCTGCCCACCCGCAGTACATGCTGGGCGCTGTATTACAACAAGACACTGTTTGATCAGAAAGGGATTGCCTATCCGAACGGAATGACGTGGAAGGAGTATCTTGCGCTTGCCAGAAAGATGACCTGGGAAGAAAACGGGGCGAAGATATGGGGCGGCTATTACCCGCCATGGAACTACAATATGGAAGCGGCTCAGAATGGTTATTATCTGCTGGACGACAATTTAAAGCCTACAGAGCAGTGCCTCGCCATGATCAACAGTCTGTATCAGTCTGGTTCGCATGTTCCTTATGCGGAGATTAAGGATCGGGGAGATGACTGCAGGTATGATTTTGAAGAGGGCAATATCGCTATGATCATTAACGGGGAATGGCTGGCCAATATGCTCCTGGAGGATGAGGCGGCGGGGAAAAGTGTGCCGGAATGGGATATCGCCCCGCTGCCGGTACCGGACAATGCCAAAGGGAAGATTTCGGTGGGGCAGTATCAGTTTGCCGGAATCAGCGCGCACTGCAAATATCCGGAGGAAGCCTTTGCTTTCCTGGAATTCCTCTGTGGAAATCCGGGAGCCAAAATCTATGCGGGCAATGCCGTAATACCGGCCTATTACAGCGATGAGATTCGAGAGATCTATAAGGAGGCGCTGCGCGGAAAGAATGCAAATGTGTTCTTTGAGGCGGAGAAAAATCAGGAGCAGCCTATGTGGAACGGATATAACAGGCTGATGGAGATTTATACGAAAGAGGCGGAGGCATATCTTATGGGAGAGATCAGCCTTTCGGAAGCCATGGAGCAGTTTGAACAGGAGCGGATGGTATTGTTGGAAGGTCCCTGAGGGTTGAAAAAATATCCTCCTATGCAGAGGAAAGGAACCAATTTATAATTTTTTTAGTAAACTTACATCATGCTCAGCCTGCCGCCTGGCGGGCCGCATGGCCATCCATGCTGTGAAAGTCGAAGACTTTCATAGTATACAATAACGGATAAGGGAGGAAAACATCATGAAGAAAAGTAAAGTAATGGCGCTGCTTTTGAGTGCGGCGATGGTTTTGGGCCTGACAGCCTGCGGGGGTGGAGATACCCAGACGTCTTCCGGCGATGCAGATGCGAAGCAGGTGGATTCCGCTGAGGGATCCGATGCGGCGGATTCCGGTGAGAGCGCGGAGGCCTCTTCTGAAAACACGGACGGAGAGAAGATTGTACTCAATTTCTATGAGCATTCCGATAATGAGAAGATTGCCAATCAGCAGGTGGAAGAGTACATGAAACTGCATCCGGAAGTACAGATCAACCTGTCCATTATCGCTAACGATGATTATGACGATAAGATCAAGGTTATGCTTGCAGGCGATGCGGATATCGATGTGTTGTGGGCACGCAGCGGTAATATCAGACAGATGGGTGTTGACGGTGCGCTGTTAAAGCTGAATGATCTGATCGATGCGAATGAGGTGGATTATTCTCTGTATGGTCCCATGGGCGATACCTGCAAGAATGGTGATGATATTTATGGTATGTGTGCAAAGAAGACATGCTGGCTGTTGTGGTACAATAAGGATCTGTTTGATGCGGCCGGTGTAGATTTACCGACAGATATTACGTGGGATGGATTTGCTGATCTGTGCCAGGAGCTGACGACGGATGAGTTAAAAGGCGGTCTTACCGTAAACTGGACTTACCTGATCGGTGCGCAGACAAGGGGCGAATATCTGACCGACGATGACCTGACCTATACAAGAAAATATGCGGAATTCTTACATAGAATCTGGGTGGAGGACGAATCGAATTACAGTCTGGAAGAGATGAGCGGATCTTTTGACGTAAATGGTGTTTTTGCAGAAGGAAATACCTATATGATGATCAACGGCGACTGGAATTTCCTGCTGTTCCCGGATTCCAATCCGGAATTTGAATGGGGTGCCCTGCCACTGCCTCATTTCGAGGATCAGGAAGTAAATGCTTCCATGGGCAGCACGGATGCACTCTGCATCAATGCTAAGAGTAAAAATGCGGAAGCGGCATTTGATTTCATCAAGTTCTGTACCTATTCGGATGAAGGTGCGGCGATTCTGGCGCAGAACGCAACAGTATCCGCATATCCCAGCGAGGGGGCACTTGATGTTTATAATCAGTACGTAGATGTTCCCGGAACAGAATATGTATTCTCATCTGTCTGCAGCCCGGAGGATGGTTCCCATCCCAACTACTCTGAGATCAAGGATGCTTATAGTGCAGAAGTACAGGAATATCTTCTTGATAACTGCACTTACGATGAGTGCATGGAGAACTTCCTGCAAAGAAGAGAAGAGATACTTGCCAAATAATATTTTAAGCTGTCCGGTGTTCAGACATAGGCTATCCGAATGCCGGGCAGTTTTTTATGGTATAAGTTATTTTTCAGATTCTACGAGACTGCAAAGCAGTTCTCGCAAAGATAAGAAAGGAGATGCTCATGAAAGGAAATAAAGAAAAAAAGGCAATTCCCAGAGCGAACAGCCGTCTGAACAGAAGAGAGTGGCTGGCGGGATATCTGTTCCTGCTTCCCAACTTTATCGGGTTTCTGATCTTTACGGCGGTCCCGGTTGTCATGGGTTTCTATATCAGTCTTACGGATTACAGCGGATATGGAGAGAAAACATTCGTAGGACTTGCCAATTATGCGAAAATGTTCCAGGACAGTGATTTCAAAATTGCGCTGCAGAACAATCTGATCTACTCGCTGACGAGTGTGCCGCTGACTATTTTGTTTGCGCTGCTTCTGGCGCTTGCCCTGAACCGTAAACTGTATGGAGGGAAACTGTTCCAGACCGTTTACTTTTTTCCCAATCTGACATCCATGGTGGCGGTGGGGTGTGTATGGCTTCAGATGTTTAATTCAAAAAAAGGGCCTGTCAACCAGATGCTGACCGGACTTTTTGGCGTGGACAAGCCTCCAAAGTGGTTTATGGGAACATCGACAGCGCTGATGACAGTGGTGATCGTGGTAGTCTGGAAACAGGCGGGGTATTATATGGTCATGTTCATGGGTGGTTTGAAAAATATTCCGGCTCATCTGTATGAGGCGGCGAAGATTGACGGAGCCGGTCCGTGGCAGTGCTTTAAGAATGTGACGTGGCCCATGCTTTCTCCCACAACATTTATGGTAACGATTCTGACATTCATTGCTTCTTTCCAGGTGTTTGATATTATCAATGTCACCACCGAGGGAGGACCGGGGCGGTCTACAGAGGTGCTTGTTATGAGAATCTACAAGGAAGCTTTCAAGTATGCCAGAATGGGATACGGCTCCGCAATCGGTTACTTTTTGTTCTTTATTATCTTTGTCATTACGCTGATCCAATGGAGAGGGCAGCGCAAATGGGTTGTAGAGTAGGAGGGGCATATGAAGAAAAAAACAGAAGCCGGGAAAATCATTCTCTTTCTTGTCTGTTGTCTGGTGGCGATTATCATGGTGATTCCTTTTATCTGGATGTTAAGTGCTTCCTTTAAGCTGAAAAATGAGATTTTCAGCGTGCCCATCCGGTGGATACCGGAAGTATTTCATGCGGACAACTATGAGACTATTATGCAGAAAATCAATTTTCCGCGGTACTTTTTTAATACGGCCAAGGTTACCATTATTATTACGCTGCTGCAGCTTTTGACCTGCTCCATGGCGGCCTATGCCTTTTCCAAGCTGCGTTTCCCGGGGCGGGACACTATCTTTCTGGCATATCTGGGAACGATGATGGTGCCGTGGCATGCGATCATGATCCCGCAGTTTATCGTGATTCAGAAGCTGCATCTGTATGACAATCATTTGTCATTGATCTTGACGGGGGCATTCAGCGCCTTTGGGGTGTTTGTGCTCCGACAGAATATGCTGTCGATTCCGGACAGTCTGAATGAGGCGGCGAAAATCGACGGCTGCGGACCCGTGGGAATCTACTGGCGGATCATCCTGCCGCTGACGAAGACGGGTCTGGCGACACTGACGGTATTGACGTTTAACAATGTGTGGAATGATTATATGGGCCCGATGATCTATCTGGATAAGGATACGAACCGGACGATCCAGCTGGGTCTGGCGACATTCAAAAGGCAGTTCGATACGGACTACGGAGCGATCATGGCCGGCACGGTGATCTCGCTGATTCCGGTGGTCATCATCTATATCGTGGCGCAGAAATATATTGTAGACGGCATTGCCTATTCGGGTGTAAAGGGGTAAGAGAACGGAAGTTCCGGAATGATTTGTAATGCTTGGGGAATTGGAAAGTGAGGGCTGCGCATGAGAGAGTTTGTGAAGGTGAGGGGGAAGAAATTTTATAAAGGCGATGAGGAGATCCTGTTTAAGGGGATTGGCATCGGTTCGTGGCTGAACCTGGAACATTTTATGATGGGACTGCCGGGGAATGATTTTCAGATCAGGCAGTCCTTCACGGATGTTTATGGAAAAAAGGGTGCGGATCGTTTCTTCGACACGCTTGTGAAAGAGTTTGTGTCGGAAGCGGATTTTTGCTTTATGAAGGAGCTGGGGATCAACCTGGTCAGAGTTCCGTTTAATTACCGGCTGTTTATGGACGACGAGAAACCTGGGGAGTGGAGACAGACGGGATTCGATTACTTCGATTACCTGTTTCGGCTGGCGGAGCAATATGAAATCTATGTGCTGCCGGATCTGCATGCGGTGCCGGGCGGGCAGAATCCGGACTGGCACAGTGACAACGGGACGGGGTATACGCTTTTCTGGCAGTATGGTATTTTCAGGCAGCAGATGGTCATGCTGTGGAAGGAGATTGCTGCGCGTTATCGGGATGAGGTGTATCTGCTGGGATATGATATTTTGAATGAACCCTTTATCATACCTGACCGGATCGATACCGGTGAGGGGGAAGATATGGCCACGGGATTTGTTTCCGCACAGGCGAGTGATTTCCTGCCGGACTTCTATGCGCAGGTGACGGAAGCCATACGCAGCGTGGACAGAGAACACATCATATTTGTGGAGGGGGATCATTTTGCTTCGGATTTCGACTGTCTGCGGGGTATTACGGATGAGCAGACAGCGCTGACCTTCCATTATTATCCAACGGTGTGGTACGATGATCTATATGATAAGGAGTATGACAGACGGGAACGGGAGCAGAAATTTGAGGAAGTATTCTGCAGGCTGATCCGGATCCGTGAGGAGTTTGGGCGGCCGATCCTGTGTGGCGAGGCAGGCTATGAGATTGCCACAAACGGTATGGAAGACACGCTGCCGCTGATTGAACTGACCTTCCGGCTTTTTCAGAAATATGCGGTTTCCTTTACACTGTGGTCGTATAAGGACGCCTGTTTCATGGGACTGGTTTATCCGAAGCGGGATTCGGCGTGGATGCAGCTGGCCGATAAGATCAGGGTAAGATGGGATCATCATCGGGCGGAGAGACAGGCGGCGAAGGGGATGGAAACGCTGCTTGCCGGAGAATATCCGGAAGCCGGAAGAGAAGACAGATATGTATTGGCGTTTCGCCAGAGAGCGCTTTTATATCCGTTAGAACAGAAATACATTCTGAAGCCGCTGCTTGCAATGTATCCGGAGGAGGAAATGCTGAGGCTGCCGGAAGCTTTTCGGTTTGAGAACTGTGGATACCATGAGGAATTTGCCAGAGTGTATAGAGAATTCACATTTTGAAAGGGAGGAGCCGCAATGCAGAATGACTTTTTGAGGGATGAGAAGGGGAACCCTTTTATGCCGGTGGGGGTACAGGCACACAATTCTTCCACGGGCACTCCGCTGATTAAAAAGGCGGTCAGGGTAGTAAAGGCGTATGGAGGAAACTGCCTGGAAGCGCCGGTCTACTGGTATCGGCTGGAGCCGGAGGAAGGACAGTACGACATGAGCCTGGTACGGGGGCTGATTGACGAGACCAGGGAGGCTGGGTTAAGGCTGATCATCCTGTGGTTTGCTACCAGCAAGAACGGACATCCGAATTATGCGCCGGAATATATCAAACGGGATCCGGGCCGGTATCTTTTGGCGAAAGGACCGGACGGAGCACCGGTGGCCTCGCTGTCACCTCACTGCAGAGAGACGCTGGAGCGTGACAGGATGGCGTTTGAGAAGCTGATGCTGTTCTTAAAAGAGTACGACGGGGATAAGCGGACGGTGCTTGCGGTGCAGATTGAGAATGAGATGGGGTATGCCAATACGGATATGGATTATTCGGAGTATGTGTTGGCGGAGTATCAGAAAGAGGTGCCAGAGTGCCTTACAGGTGTCCGACTGGAAGACAGTGGTGTGGAGGACCTGCGGGAGGGGGAGATGTCCCCCTGGAAAAGAAAGTTCGGCAGACATTCTCATGAGGCTTTTTCTGCATGGCATCATGCGAGATATATTGACAGCATCGCGCAGGCGGGAAAGCAGATCTATGACCTGCCCATGCTCACCAATGTGATGATCGGGGAGACTGGCTATGAAGAACCGGGAAGATGCTATAACAGCGGCGCGGCTGTGGGGAGAGTGCTGGACATCTGGAAGGCGGGCGCTCCGCATCTGGATTTGATCGGGCCGGATATCTATAACCAGAACAGGCGGGAATATGTCAGGATCTGCGGACGATATGACAGGGAGGATAATCCGCTTTTTATACCCGAGTCGCCGCCTGGCGGAGAGGCGAACGCCATGAATGCGCTGCTTGCCGTGGCAGATTACGGTGCAGTGGGGATCTGTTGTTTTGGTGCGGAACATGCATTGGATGAAAACGGGAATCTGCTGGAGCAGTATCATGATATGGCGGTAACGATGAGGACGATCGCGGGAATGATCCCGCTGCTGGTCCGTTACAGAAAGACGGGAAAGATTCATGCTGTCGCTGAGGAAGAATTTGAGAGCAGCCGTTATATCAGGCTGGAGGAATATCATGTAGTAGCCCATTTCATGCACACGGAAACAATGAGACTGGGTTATACGCAGGAACCTTTAGACGAAATGGGCAAAGATAAGACGCAGATCAGAGGGCGTGCACTGCTCATACAGACCGGAGCACATGAATTCTTCGTGGGCGGAGCGGGGGTAGCTTTTGACTTTATCAGAAGGCCTGGGGAGGAGGATGAGAAGTGTTACAGCCACCTGTCGTCGAGGCAGTCCAGTCAGTTGAATTTCCTGAGTGTGGAAGAGGGCCATTTCGAGGGGAACCGGTGGGTGAAGGATATGGAACGAAACGGTGATGAGACGAACTTTTCTCAGTATGTGCTGGATGGACAGGTGATACGGATACGGCTGAATCCGGAGACGGGGATGCACTGATTCGGGAAGAGTGTGAAGCGGGACAGGGCTTTCATGTGCCTTGTACCTGCTTTTTGTTTTACGAGAAAATGGGTTTCAGGGATTCAAGTGTATAAAAGGCAGTGCGGCATCATAAACTGTTATAATTAAGAAAAGGAGAAGGCATGTGTTGCGGCAGCACATGCTCTTTTTGAACGATGTTGAATTATATCTGGGCTTTTATGATCCTGATCGGCGTGGTGTATGGAGCGATAACCGGAAAGATGGCGGAGGTGACCAATGCAGCGTTGGATTCTGCCGGGGACGCAGTATCGCTGTGTATTACGATGATCGGTGTGATGGCATTGTGGGTGGGACTTATGGAGATTGCGCAGAAGTCAGGCTTGATCGCGAAACTGACGCGGGGGATACAGCCATTTATACGGTTTCTGTTTCCGCGGATACCCGAGGGACATCCGGCCAGAGAATATATTGCGACCAATTTGATCGCTAATCTGCTGGGGCTGGGCTGGGCGTGTACGCCGGCAGGATTGAAGGCGATGGAGGAGCTGGCGAAATTGGAGGCGGAGCGGGGGAATCCGGGGTATGTTTCGGCAGGGAAAGGTATTTTTGAGGATGGAAAGAAAAAGGGGAACAAGGCAGGTAAGAATGGCAGTGAGCTGCCCGTTGATACAAGTGGAAAAAGTGGCAGAGTTGCAAGCAACGAGATGTGTACGTTTTTGATTTTGAATATATCTTCTTTGCAGTTGATTCCGGTGAATATGATTGCTTACAGGCAGCAGTATGGGAGTGTGAATCCGGCCGGGATTATCGCCCCGGCGATCGTGGCCACGTTTGTGAGTACGCTGACGGCGGTTGTGTATTGTAAAGTAAAAAATAGAAAGCAGAAATGATATTAACATTATTTAGACAAGGCATATAGTCTCTTTGTTGACGTATTTTGTGAGAGAAGATATAATTGTTTGAAACAGATGACAAATGAAAGGTATATAGGAAATGCTGATTGCAGATAAAAGAGATTATAGAAGAGGGTACGAAAAGCATTACCAGTCATATAAACGACTCAAAAGTGAAAATGCAGATATAAACAGTAGAAGATTACTATTGGTTTATAGTGTGGAATGCGGTTTGAAATATAAACTATTAGATAAATGGAACGAGGAAAATCCTCAAAAAATTTTGGAAGGCACTGATGATAATAAGATAAAAATTTTGAAATCCCATAATTTGGAGAAAATATTAAAAGAATTAGGACAGCAGGGAAATTTTAAATTTCCACGATTGGAAACTGTACATAGAGATATTGTACATGTAGAAAGTTATCATCAGTTTTACCGATACTGTATTAAAACACTGGTAAATCAATTTGACAAGGAAGAAAAGGTAGAGGACTTATTAAATGATATTGCTTGCTGGATTAAAGAAGGGATGAGAAGACAATGATGTTATATACATGGAAAGACATAGAAAGAGAGTTGTTGTTAAAGAAGACTAAGTGGAAGAGAGTGATTTCCGATACTGAAATATATACCGATGAAGTAATTATTCATTTAAAAGAAGGACAGGCAGAGACATCTGCCAAAAAAATATTAAGGGATATTTTTGGAGAAAAGTATGATGACGAGAAGATATTGTTGGATTTATCGGATGAATATTTAGATGTGTCTTTTGAAATAGATCAAAATGAGGAGAATGATAGTGTAACCACACCGCTTTTTAGGAATGTTTTGTACCAGAAGACAGCGTATTTTAATGAACTGATAGAAAAGGAATTGCCGGGAGTTCCCGTCCTTGCTTTTCATTCGTACAAGGGAGGGGTAGGACGTACATTATCTTTATTGGCTTTTATTAAAGCATGGTCTGAGCTAAACAAGATAGAGAATTCTCGAAAACTTCTTGTTATTGATGCTGATATTGAGGCACCGGGAATAACGTGGCTTACTATGAAGCATGAGGAAACAGCGTTTAGCTTTTTGGATCTTTTGGAAGTTACGCAGGAAAAGGATAATACGGATGAGATTATTGAATTGATTGCAGACAAAGTATCGGAATCAACTTTTAAAATAGAAACAGAAAGAGGAAGGGCAGAGCATATTGTCTTACCAACGTATAGATATGTGGAACAGTTACTTGATATGTATGCAAGCCCTGAAAGTCTTGCCATTAGTTATAATAAAAAATATATTTTAGCGGAAGTTTTATCAAAATTAGGAAAAAAAATAAATGCAGGGTTGGTGTTGATTGACTTGAGGGCGGGACTAAGCGAGTTTTCTGCGCCGATACTTTTTGATCCAAGAGTAAAAAAATATATTGTGTCATCAACATCTTATCAGTCTGTTAAAGGAACAGAAATACTTTTACAACAGTTGAATAAAGGTCTGCCATTGAATGAGAATTCCAAAATACCTGAAGTTTTATTGACTATGGTGCAAAATGGAATGAATACAGACGAAATCATTAGCGAATTAGTTGCTGTCTATCATCCCAATATAGTTGAAAGCGATGATTCTATAACGGATAATATAGTGACGGAGCTTCCATTTGCCAGTGAGCTTGTACACTTAGAAACATTGCCTAGAATAATGGCAAATTTAAGCGGTAGAGATTTTTACAAAAATATTTGTGAAATAGTTAAAAATAGTTATATGATTTCTCAAGAGACAAAGAGTGATAATTTAAAGGTATCAAGAAACAAAGTGATAAATAGAATTCACGAGTTTGCGGCAAACCAAATTACAGCAGAAGGGAATGGAACATTTGAAGTATTAATGACAGAGTCAATTCAGAATTTAATTAGAAAATTTAAAAATAATATTCCCAATACGGTAATCATGGGCGCGAAGGGATCTGGTAAAACATTTTTATATAGAGAAATATTAAGAGATCAATATTGGGAAATGTTTGTTGAACGTATGGGCAAAAATGAACCAGTATCGACAGGTCTGAGTAACGATAAATGTATACTGGTGGTTCCTCTTTTGGCTTCGGGAAATGCGGGAGGATTTCCCGAGGTAATTAAAAACGCCATAGCTAATTACAATAAATGTGTAATGAAAGGGGAAATTAGTAATTCAGTATATGTAGATAGTAAAGATATGCTGTTAACGCATGTAAGAAGGGATCATGATATTTTAGAATGGAAAGAAATATGGAAAAAAGTTATTTTAAATGCATTTGATAAAACATATCAGTCATTGGCGGAACTTGAGAAAGAAATGCAGTATAAGCACATAAAGATTGTATTTTTGTTAGATGGACTGGAGGAGATTTTTGAGCATACAATATCGTCAGAAAACGAAAAAAATGCAATTAGAGCATTATGTAGAGATTTAGTTGACGAAGTGAAAATAGCTTATCACAATGTGGGGCTTATGATTTTTATGAGAAAAGATATGGCGCGGGATGCATTGACAATTAATTATGAACAATTTTATTCTTTATACCGTGCCGTTGAATTGCAATGGTCTAATACTGAGGCATTAAGACTGGCAGCTTGGTTGACGAGTCGAGCGGTACCGGATTTTTATCGTGGAAATATACCAATTGAAACTGCTCCGGGAGAAATAATTGAAGAGACGCTTAATCGATTATGGGGAGTTAAACTAGGAAAGCCAACATCTAATGAAGCAAATTCTTCAAGATGGATTTTGGCGGCACTATCAGATTTTAATGGTCAGCTACAGGCGCGTGATATTATTAGATTTTTGGAGAAAGCAACTGACCATGTAGGCAAAGCAGTGTATGATGACAGATATTTGATGCCTACGGAAATCAGAAAAGCGGTTTCAGAATGTTCTAATGATAAGATTGGCGAAATAAGAGATGAAATTAAGGCATTGGGACCAATTTTTGATAAGTTAGAGCATGCATCGGAAGAAAAAAAGGTTTTACCATTTGCGGTGGATACTTTTAATCTTACTCAAGCGGAAGAAAAGATTATGAAACAGGAGGGTTATCTGAAAATAGATAATGACCGATATTATTTGCCTGAAATTATCAGGCATGCTTTAAAGTTTAAGTACGAAAAAGGTGCACGTCCCAAGGTACTGTCTTTGTTGCTGAAATAGGTATTGATTAAAACTTATCCATCCATGTAATTGGATAAATTGCATGGATGGTTTTTTCAAAACTTTCGTGTCATTAACTTGACACAAGGGGGGGGTGAAAGCGATGGAGGAACTGGCGAAGCTGGAGGAGGAGCGGGGGACACCGGGGTTTGCTTCGGAAAGGGGAGGCATTTTTGCAGAAGGAGAAAAAAAGCGGAACAAGGCAGGCAAGAGCGGCGGTGAGCTGCCTGTGTCGGCAAATGGAAAGAGCGGCAGGGTTGCCAGCAATGAGATGTGCACGTTTTTGATTTTGAATATTTCTTCCCTGCAGTTGATACCTGTCAATATGATCGCGTACAGAAGCCAGTATGGGAGTGTGAATCCGGCCGGGATTATTGCGCCGGCGATTGTGGCGACGGCGGTTAGTACGGGAGTGGCGGTGGTGTATTGTAAGGTGAAGGACAGTAGGAAGCGGAGAGTGTAGGCTCTCCGCATTTTTACAGTTCACAGGCAAAATATATTGACAAGTTTGGTCGTACAAATTACAATAAAATTGACATTTAATAGAAAGAAGGAATGTGACATGGGTGAAATGGAGAGATTTAGAGATATGTATTTTGAAGATTGCATAGAACTTCTTAAAAATAAACATTCTTATAGAAAGCATGTAGATAAATTTATAGATTACTTAAAAGTGGCAGGTTTAGAGAATCGTCCGAAGGTGATAGATAAAAATGTAGTGGAAGATTGTATAGGATATTATAGAATAGAAAAAGGTGAATTGAATACCCGTTCTACTATGGAGGCACATCTGGAAGCATTAAAAAGCTTTTACGATTATTTAAGTAGAACAGATAAACTTCCGGATATTTTTACTGATTATGATTATAAAGATTATAAAGAAGCAATTGTAAAAAAATATGACCTGTCTGAACCTGTGGAAAGAGGCAGTTTTAGCTGTGATGAACTTATTGAGATCTTAGCATCTACGGAAGAACTAATAGAGCAGTCCATAGAAGAAAAATCTGGTATAAGGGATGAGGAACGTTATTTACAAAGAATTATAATGCGTTTATTTATTAAAATAACTTTAATAGCACCCGCTAAGAGGAAGGTAATAGGACAAATAAAAATGAATGATTTTGAAGAAAACTTTAAGATTTTGAATATAAATAAAATTAGGATAAATATTCCCTGTGGGCTATCAAGAGATATTATTCAGGCGATTCAATATGCTGAAGACAGGAATGGAAAACAGGTTGAAAAAGCAGATAGGATTTTTGAATTTATTTATCGTTATAGGGGAAAGTTTACAGATGAGTCTTTAAATACATGGTTTCTCAATCTGTTACAGGACATTGGATATATTGAAAAAACAAATAGAAGAACATATCCAGTGGAGCCTATTCGGAATGGAGCTATTTCAATTATGGTTGATAATATGGTTAATCCGTTGTTTATATCGAAAATAACAGGTATTGGGTTTTCCAGATTAGAAACGCAATATTATGGTACAATGAAGTCTGAATATAAGGATTACCTAAATAAAAACATTAATAAAGCGATAGCGCAGAGTGAATATTATTCATATATTTAATTGTCTTTAAGCAGGGGAGGATATGGATGCTGAGGGAAAGTAATCGAATTGAATTAAAGGCTGATTTAAATGACAAATTGGAAAAAGAAATAGTGGCTTTTTTAAATAACCGTGAGGGTGGTATTCTCTATATAGGGGTTGATGACAAAGGGGAGCCGGTTGGAAATTCCGATATAGATTCTATGCAATTAAAAATTGCAGATAGAATCAAAAATAATATTTTACCCTCAACGCTTGGATTGTTTGACATCGTTACTGAATATGTGGACAATATTCCGGTAACTAAAATAATTGTTTGCAGTGGTCTTGAAAAACCATATTATATTAAAAATAAAGGAATGTCACCTAACGGATGTTATATGCGGCTTGGAACATCAACCCAGCCAATGTCTACTGCATTAATAGACGAACTGTATGCAAAAAGAATACATACAACATTGCGTAATATTCCGGCACCCAGACAAGACCTCACTTTTGCACAGTTAAAGATATACTATCAGGAAAGGGGATTTGAGTTAAATAGGAAATTTGCTAATAGTCTTGAATTACTTACTCCTGATGGAAAATACAATTATATAGCATATTTGCTTGCCGATGAAAACGGGGTATCTATTAAAGTTGCAAAATATGCTGGAATAACAAAGGTGGATTTGGTTGAGAATGAAGAATATGGATATTGTTCATTGATTAAGGCGACAAATCACGTTTTGGAGAAAATGAAAATAGAAAATACTACAAAAGCAAGGGTAACTAATACAAAAAGGATTGAAAAAAATCTTGTTGAAACGGTACCGTTAAGGGAAGCATTGATTAATTCCATTGTGCATAATGATTTTTCGCGGGAAATTCCGCCTGTATTTGAGATTTTTAATAATCGAATAGAGATTACGTCATATGGTGGTTTGATTCCGGGACAAAGCATAGAAGATTTTTTTAGCTGTAGCAGTATGCCCAGAAACAGAGAACTGATGCGCGTATTTAAGGACTTAGGATTAGTTGAACAGTTAGGGTCTGGAATGAGTAGGATTTTGCAATCATATGACCGTAGTATTTTTGAAATATCAGATCATTTTATAAAGGTGGTTTTTCCATTTTCTCTATCTGTTTATGATGAAAATATCGCCATTGGCGATAATAATGGCGATATAAGTGGCGATAATTGCAGTGACAAAGGCAAAATTTTATTCTTAATAGAAAAAGAGCCTTATATCACAGCAAAGAAAATGAGTGAACAAACAGGTCTGAGTACTAGAAAAATTAGTCGCATCATAAGAGAATTGCGTGAATCAGAAAAGATTGTTCGTGTGGGTTCCAGCAGAAAAGGATATTGGGAAATTGATAAATCTAAATTTTAAGAGTTATTGCATAAGTTCGTGTCATTAACTTGACACTAGGGGGGTGAAAGCAATGGAGGAGCTGGCGAAGCTGGAGGAGGAGAGAGGGACACCGGGTTATGCGTCGGCAGGGGAAGGCATTTTCACAGACGAAAGGAAAAAGCGGAACAAGACAGGTAAGAGCGGCAGTGAGCCGCTTGTGGTGGCAAATGGAAAGAGCGGCAGGATTGCCAGCAATGAGATGTGCACGTTTTTGATTTTGAATATTTCTTCCTTGCAGTTGATACCTGTCAATATGATCGCTTATCGTAGCCAGTATGGCAGTGTGAACCCGGCGGGGATTATTGCGCCGGCGATTGTGGCCACGTTTGTGAGTACGTTGACGGCGGTGGTGTATTGTAAGGGGAAGGACTGGGGGGACGGAGAATATAAATGGTGATAAGATTAATACGGGAGGAAGACGGATAGTATAACCGGTTGTTAAAACTGACATCAGATATTGTAGGGAATTTTAAATCTTATGCTTGGATGATATTGAAGGTAATATTTGCAAAAATGCAGATATAACATGCATATATGTATATGGGAAGATAATTTTACCAATAATTATTTGACGAGGAATAATTATGCCAGTATAATAAAGATAAAAAGATTTGTACGATATTTTAATCAGAAGAAATCTTAAAATACGATAAGAGGTAAAATATAATGAAGTATTTAAAAAGTGAGATTGAAAAATTGGTAATTCATTTGACAGATAATAATAATGTAATTTATGTTTTCCCGTTGGAGCGGCAAAATAATGACGATTCTATTATTTGGAGATTTCAAGATGAACAATTTGAAATTGAGATTATAACAGATAAAGAAATTAGAATGACTAAACTGGTAAAAAAGAGCGATACAATAGTAGAATCTGAGGAAGAGATTTGCCAAAAGTTTGCGGATTCGGCGTTTGAAACTAAAATGAATCAGTTGATTAATATGGAAGATGGTTTTGATGATTCAGATGAGGAAGAAAGGAATGAAGACGTAAAATATAATCCATATAATCCTAAGTTAATACGTGTAGACACAAAACCCTTTTCTATCAAGCAGATAAACGAAATGATTGAAGCAGAGGATATTGATCTTTCGCCGGACTTTCAGAGAGGTTTTGTGTGGAATGATATCACAAGAAAATCAAGATTAATAGAATCTCTGTTATTAAGAATTCCTATTCCGGTTTTCTATTTTGCGCAGGATGAGGAAGGAAAATTTCAGGTTGTGGATGGAGTACAGAGATTAACGGTCATCAGTTCTTTTATGAAAAATGAGTTTAGACTGAAAAATCTGGAATATTTGTCAGAATGCAATGGTAAATATTTTAAAAAGGAAAATGCCAAATCAGATAGTCTTGAAGATCTGTATGTGAGACGTATAGAGCAAACACAATTGTTTATAAATGTAATAGATCCTCAGACTCCGAGTAAGGTTAAATATGATATTTTTAAGAGGATTAATACAGGCGGAAAAGTGCTGAATGCTCAGGAAATTAGAAATTGCTTGGCAAATGCGCAAACAAGAGGTTTTTTACATGAATTATCTGAATCTGAACATTTTCTGCATGCTACCAGAAAAAGTATAAGCGGCGCGAGAATGGCAGATGATGAGTTGGTTTTGCGGTTTATAGCTTTTTATCTGATGGATCATAAAGTGATAACAAATGAATATAAAGGAGGAATGGATGATCTGTTAGATGATACGGTAGATGTGTTGAATGTTTTAGAGGTGGAAAAATTTAAAGAAATAAGGCAGCATTTTTTCCAGGCCATGGATAATGCGTTTTATTTATTTGAGGATAAAGCATTCAGAAAAGCAAATTACGTAAACAAGTCGCTTTTCTTAGGCATTTCCAGAGCACTTTGCGATATTACGCCAGATCGCATTCAGGAAAAAGATAAAGATAAGATAGCAAGTCGGCTACAGGCTGCGATTAACGATAATGTAAAATTTAGGAACGCTTTGTCTATGGCAACGAATGATGCCAGAAATGTGAAACTTGTTTATGATACTGTAAAAAAGATAATAGGAGAATAAATAATGCATCGGGAACTTACTATAGAGAATTTTAAATGCTTTTCAGAAAAAACGAAAATCAAATTAGGAAAAATAACTGTTTGTCTGGGAAGTAATTCGGTTGGAAAATCGTCTGTGATTCAGGCATGTATTTTATTGAGACAGATATATGAGCAGGCAATGATGTTTAAAGATACACAGGTGAAAGAATATAATATTCGGTTGAATGATGTATACGGATTACAACTGGGAGATGCAGAACATATTAAGTCTTCTAAAAGCAGTGAGGATATTTGTTTGAAAATAGATGGATATGAATTTATCCTAAGTTCGAATAGCAAAAGTTCAATGGAGATGATTGTCCAGAATAGTTATAATATTACAAAAATGTCATCAGACAAAGGACTGTTTTCAAAAGGATTTTATTATTTAAATGCAGAAAGAAAGGGACCAAGAAACTATCAGACGATTGATTCCAAGTTGGTGGATAATTGTGGTGTATATGGTGAAAATACAGTACATTTATTGAGTGTACTTGGAACTAGCAAAGTGGAAGATTTAAGATGCTTTAGCATGAACAAGGATAAAAAGGTCAATACATTTGGCAAGCAAGTAGAATATTGGATGGATTATGTGATACCAGGTATTGAAATAAATGCGGGCGACATGACAGATTTAAGAATTAGCAGAATGAGTCTGAGGCAGCCTGCACTGGATACAGGCTTTTTGTCACCATATAATTTTGGATTTGGGATATCATATGTTCTTCCAATTATTTTAACAGGTTTGATGGCAGAGAGCGGCAGTGTTTTTCTTGTAGAAAACCCAGAAGCGCATCTTCATCCAAAGGGACAGTCGCATGTAGGATATTTTTTAGCAAATATGGCGTTGGCCGGAGTTCAGGTCATAGTGGAAACTCACAGTGAACATGTGCTAAACGGAATCAGGATTGCTGCCCTAAAAAAAGCGATGAAGCCAGAAGATATAAGTGTTAATTTCTTTTCTGTTGATTCAAATGAAAGGAATACAAACCATAAAGTTGAAAACATTGGTCTAAACGAAAGAATGGATTTGGAAACGTGGCCGGAAGGTTTTCTGGATCAGGAGGAAGAGGATTTAAGAACGCTGAGAGAACTTAGGAGAAGGTGATGGAAAAGGTAATACTGTGGGAAAAAGAAATTGAAAAAGATTTTGCGAAAGCATCCGAAAATGAGTTGGATGATTTATTGGAATTGGTACGGTTTGTTCAAAAAAATGGAATCCAAAATGTGATATGTAAAAGTACATTAGACAAAGCGGAACTTTGGGAATGGCTCTATTCCAAGGAGCAGATTGAACTGAACGATATAAAAAGGGAACTGTCCAGACGCTTGGAAAAGGCGGAGTGCAAAGAAGAAGGGGAATATGAAGAATTCTTTGGGAAAATAGGAAAGCTGCTTGCTATTAAAGTATTATTGCTGTCGTTTAAAGGAGAGAGCATTTATTACATATCAACGATAGCCGAGTATTATGCCAGTTTAAGGAATTATTTGGCGTTAGAAAAGAAGGATGATTTTTGTAACGATTTGCAGGAATGCTTTCCGAATATATTTTTTGTGGAGGAAATAGAGACAACTGTAAATACACTAAATAGAAAGTTTGAAGATATGCGAGAAGAAATTATAGAGCATTTAGTTTGCATTAATGATTACTATAGAAAATTTAGTGATATGTTGGAAAATCATAAATCATACCGGGAGATTGCAAAGCAGTTTATTATTGATACAGGGATTGACTGTTCACCACAGGCGGGAAGAGAAAAAGTGCAGGCATTAAAGGAAACGCGAATAAATGAAATAACAGGGCAGGAAGAAACAGTAGTTTGTGAATTGCATACAAAGTTTAAAACGTTTAATATTGATAAAGAGAAGCAGGACAGAATTTATTTTTTCCCAGGGAAACAGGGGATATTGGGTGGAAGGATTATTGTAAAGCATATTGGGACACATTTGTAGTATTAGAATTCTATTTATTGGGGCGGGTTGCCCCGGCGATTGTGGCGACGTTTGTGAGTACGGCGGTAGCGGTGGTTTATTGTAAGGGGAAGGACAGGAGACGGAGAGTCTGAGGGCTCTCTGTTTTTGTATTATTTTTGTGAAAGAGTGTTGAGAAGCAAAGTTTTTTGGGATATACTTATAAAAAACATGGATATTGGGATTTAAGAAATATATGAGGTATCAAGAAGTGGAAGAAAAAATAAAGAATATTATGTCTGAAGTATACGAAGAATTGATAAAATTATTTGGTAAAAAAATTGAACGTATTACTTTGTACGGTTCATATGCACGCGGGGATTTTAATTTGGAATCAGATGTTGATATCATGATTTTATTGAATTGCGATCAAAAAGAAATAACACAAAGACGAAAAGAGATCAGTAGAATTGCAAGCCGAATTGGTTTAAAAAATGATATTATGGTTTCGCTTCTTGCACGTAATAGTGATGATTATGAAAACAATATGAAGTACCAGCCATTTTACCAAAACATTGAAAAGGAAGGTATGAGAATTTATGGATAAAGCAAGAGCAGATTTAGCTATATATCGTTTAGAGACAGCGAGACAATGTATTATATCGGCAAAAGCATTGATAGAGATATCGGATTATAAAGGTGCGGCAAATCGTTCTTATTATGCGGTTTTTCATTGTATGCGAAGTGTATTAGCATTAAGTTCCATAGACTTTTCAAAACATTCTGCGGTGGGCGCTTATTTTCGTAAAGAATATATAAAAACAGGGATATTTGATATATCTATGTCAGATATAATATCGGAAGCCTTTGATATTCGTAGCGATAGCGACTATAATGACTATTTTGTAATATCGAAAAAAGAGGTTGAAGAACAGATATCAAATGCACAGTATTTTTATGATAGGGTAGAGGAACATGTAGTGGCGCAAATTAAGGATGTTGGTTGATCTGATATTTTAAATACACAGTAATCGTTAAGAGCGGAAATCTTATAATAAGATGTATCCTGCTTTTATTATATTGATTTTCTTGTTTTGGTATTATTCAACAATAAGAGAGAGGAAAAGTTATTATTACAAGATATTTTTCACAAAGTTCGTGTCACTAACTTGACACAAGGCGGATTGAAGGCGATGGAGGAGTTGGCGAAGCTGGAGGCGGAGAGGGGGACGCCGGGGTATGTTTCGGCAGGGAAAGGTATTTTTGAGGATGGAAAGAAAAAGGGGAACAAGGCAGGTAAGAATGGCAGTGAGCTGCCCGTTGATACAAGTGGAAAAAGTGGCAGAGTTGCAAGCAACGAGATGTGTACGTTTTTGATTTTGAATATATCTTCTTTGCAGTTGATTCCGGTGAATATGATTGCTTACAGGCAGCAGTATGGGAGTGTGAATCCGGCCGGGATTATCGCCCCGGCGATCGTGGCCACGTTTGTGAGTACGCTGACGGCGGTTGTGTATTGTAAAGTAAAAAATAGAAAGCAGAAATGATATTAACATTATTTAGACAAGGCATATAGTCTCTTTGTTGACGTATTTTGTGAGAGAAGATATAATTGTTTGAAACAGATGACAAATGAAAGGTATATAGGAAATGCTGATTGCAGATAAAAGAGATTATAGAAGAGGGTACGAAAAGCATTACCAGTCATATAAACGACTCAAAAGTGAAAATGCAGATATAAACAGTAGAAGATTACTATTGGTTTATAGTGTGGAATGCGGTTTGAAATATAAACTATTAGATAAATGGAACGAGGAAAATCCTCAAAAAATTTTGGAAGGCACTGATGATAATAAGATAAAAATTTTGAAATCCCATAATTTGGAGAAAATATTAAAAGAATTAGGACAGCAGGGAAATTTTAAATTTCCACGATTGGAAACTGTACATAGAGATATTGTACATGTAGAAAGTTATCATCAGTTTTACCGATACTGTATTAAAACACTGGTAAATCAATTTGACAAGGAAGAAAAGGTAGAGGACTTATTAAATGATATTGCTTGCTGGATTAAAGAAGGGATGAGAAGACAATGATGTTATATACATGGAAAGACATAGAAAGAGAGTTGTTGTTAAAGAAGACTAAGTGGAAGAGAGTGATTTCCGATACTGAAATATATACCGATGAAGTAATTATTCATTTAAAAGAAGGACAGGCAGAGACATCTGCCAAAAAAATATTAAGGGATATTTTTGGAGAAAAGTATGATGACGAGAAGATATTGTTGGATTTATCGGATGAATATTTAGATGTGTCTTTTGAAATAGATCAAAATGAGGAGAATGATAGTGTAACCACACCGCTTTTTAGGAATGTTTTGTACCAGAAGACAGCGTATTTTAATGAACTGATAGAAAAGGAATTGCCGGGAGTTCCCGTCCTTGCTTTTCATTCGTACAAGGGAGGGGTAGGACGTACATTATCTTTATTGGCTTTTATTAAAGCATGGTCTGAGCTAAACAAGATAGAGAATTCTCGAAAACTTCTTGTTATTGATGCTGATATTGAGGCACCGGGAATAACGTGGCTTACTATGAAGCATGAGGAAACAGCGTTTAGCTTTTTGGATCTTTTGGAAGTTACGCAGGAAAAGGATAATACGGATGAGATTATTGAATTGATTGCAGACAAAGTATCGGAATCAACTTTTAAAATAGAAACAGAAAGAGGAAGGGCAGAGCATATTGTCTTACCAACGTATAGATATGTGGAACAGTTACTTGATATGTATGCAAGCCCTGAAAGTCTTGCCATTAGTTATAATAAAAAATATATTTTAGCGGAAGTTTTATCAAAATTAGGAAAAAAAATAAATGCAGGGTTGGTGTTGATTGACTTGAGGGCGGGACTAAGCGAGTTTTCTGCGCCGATACTTTTTGATCCAAGAGTAAAAAAATATATTGTGTCATCAACATCTTATCAGTCTGTTAAAGGAACAGAAATACTTTTACAACAGTTGAATAAAGGTCTGCCATTGAATGAGAATTCCAAAATACCTGAAGTTTTATTGACTATGGTGCAAAATGGAATGAATACAGACGAAATCATTAGCGAATTAGTTGCTGTCTATCATCCCAATATAGTTGAAAGCGATGATTCTATAACGGATAATATAGTGACGGAGCTTCCATTTGCCAGTGAGCTTGTACACTTAGAAACATTGCCTAGAATAATGGCAAATTTAAGCGGTAGAGATTTTTACAAAAATATTTGTGAAATAGTTAAAAATAGTTATATGATTTCTCAAGAGACAAAGAGTGATAATTTAAAGGTATCAAGAAACAAAGTGATAAATAGAATTCACGAGTTTGCGGCAAACCAAATTACAGCAGAAGGGAATGGAACATTTGAAGTATTAATGACAGAGTCAATTCAGAATTTAATTAGAAAATTTAAAAATAATATTCCCAATACGGTAATCATGGGCGCGAAGGGATCTGGTAAAACATTTTTATATAGAGAAATATTAAGAGATCAATATTGGGAAATGTTTGTTGAACGTATGGGCAAAAATGAACCAGTATCGACAGGTCTGAGTAACGATAAATGTATACTGGTGGTTCCTCTTTTGGCTTCGGGAAATGCGGGAGGATTTCCCGAGGTAATTAAAAACGCCATAGCTAATTACAATAAATGTGTAATGAAAGGGGAAATTAGTAATTCAGTATATGTAGATAGTAAAGATATGCTGTTAACGCATGTAAGAAGGGATCATGATATTTTAGAATGGAAAGAAATATGGAAAAAAGTTATTTTAAATGCATTTGATAAAACATATCAGTCATTGGCGGAACTTGAGAAAGAAATGCAGTATAAGCACATAAAGATTGTATTTTTGTTAGATGGACTGGAGGAGATTTTTGAGCATACAATATCGTCAGAAAACGAAAAAAATGCAATTAGAGCATTATGTAGAGATTTAGTTGACGAAGTGAAAATAGCTTATCACAATGTGGGGCTTATGATTTTTATGAGAAAAGATATGGCGCGGGATGCATTGACAATTAATTATGAACAATTTTATTCTTTATACCGTGCCGTTGAATTGCAATGGTCTAATACTGAGGCATTAAGACTGGCAGCTTGGTTGACGAGTCGAGCGGTACCGGATTTTTATCGTGGAAATATACCAATTGAAACTGCTCCGGGAGAAATAATTGAAGAGACGCTTAATCGATTATGGGGAGTTAAACTAGGAAAGCCAACATCTAATGAAGCAAATTCTTCAAGATGGATTTTGGCGGCACTATCAGATTTTAATGGTCAGCTACAGGCGCGTGATATTATTAGATTTTTGGAGAAAGCAACTGACCATGTAGGCAAAGCAGTGTATGATGACAGATATTTGATGCCTACGGAAATCAGAAAAGCGGTTTCAGAATGTTCTAATGATAAGATTGGCGAAATAAGAGATGAAATTAAGGCATTGGGACCAATTTTTGATAAGTTAGAGCATGCATCGGAAGAAAAAAAGGTTTTACCATTTGCGGTGGATACTTTTAATCTTACTCAAGCGGAAGAAAAGATTATGAAACAGGAGGGTTATCTGAAAATAGATAATGACCGATATTATTTGCCTGAAATTATCAGGCATGCTTTAAAGTTTAAGTACGAAAAAGGTGCACGTCCCAAGGTACTGTCTTTGTTGCTGAAATAGGTATTGATTAAAACTTATCCATCCATGTAATTGGATAAATTGCATGGATGGTTTTTTCAAAACTTTCGTGTCATTAACTTGACACAAGGGGGGGGTGAAAGCGATGGAGGAACTGGCGAAGCTGGAGGAGGAGCGGGGGACACCGGGGTTTGCTTCGGAAAGGGGAGGCATTTTTGCAGAAGGAGAAAAAAAGCGGAACAAGGCAGGCAAGAGCGGCGGTGAGCTGCCTGTGTCGGCAAATGGAAAGAGCGGCAGGGTTGCCAGCAATGAGATGTGCACGTTTTTGATTTTGAATATTTCTTCCCTGCAGTTGATACCTGTCAATATGATCGCGTACAGAAGCCAGTATGGGAGTGTGAATCCGGCCGGGATTATTGCGCCGGCGATTGTGGCGACGGCGGTTAGTACGGGAGTGGCGGTGGTGTATTGTAAGGTGAAGGACAGTAGGAAGCGGAGAGTGTAGGCTCTCCGCATTTTTACAGTTCACAGGCAAAATATATTGACAAGTTTGGTCGTACAAATTACAATAAAATTGACATTTAATAGAAAGAAGGAATGTGACATGGGTGAAATGGAGAGATTTAGAGATATGTATTTTGAAGATTGCATAGAACTTCTTAAAAATAAACATTCTTATAGAAAGCATGTAGATAAATTTATAGATTACTTAAAAGTGGCAGGTTTAGAGAATCGTCCGAAGGTGATAGATAAAAATGTAGTGGAAGATTGTATAGGATATTATAGAATAGAAAAAGGTGAATTGAATACCCGTTCTACTATGGAGGCACATCTGGAAGCATTAAAAAGCTTTTACGATTATTTAAGTAGAACAGATAAACTTCCGGATATTTTTACTGATTATGATTATAAAGATTATAAAGAAGCAATTGTAAAAAAATATGACCTGTCTGAACCTGTGGAAAGAGGCAGTTTTAGCTGTGATGAACTTATTGAGATCTTAGCATCTACGGAAGAACTAATAGAGCAGTCCATAGAAGAAAAATCTGGTATAAGGGATGAGGAACGTTATTTACAAAGAATTATAATGCGTTTATTTATTAAAATAACTTTAATAGCACCCGCTAAGAGGAAGGTAATAGGACAAATAAAAATGAATGATTTTGAAGAAAACTTTAAGATTTTGAATATAAATAAAATTAGGATAAATATTCCCTGTGGGCTATCAAGAGATATTATTCAGGCGATTCAATATGCTGAAGACAGGAATGGAAAACAGGTTGAAAAAGCAGATAGGATTTTTGAATTTATTTATCGTTATAGGGGAAAGTTTACAGATGAGTCTTTAAATACATGGTTTCTCAATCTGTTACAGGACATTGGATATATTGAAAAAACAAATAGAAGAACATATCCAGTGGAGCCTATTCGGAATGGAGCTATTTCAATTATGGTTGATAATATGGTTAATCCGTTGTTTATATCGAAAATAACAGGTATTGGGTTTTCCAGATTAGAAACGCAATATTATGGTACAATGAAGTCTGAATATAAGGATTACCTAAATAAAAACATTAATAAAGCGATAGCGCAGAGTGAATATTATTCATATATTTAATTGTCTTTAAGCAGGGGAGGATATGGATGCTGAGGGAAAGTAATCGAATTGAATTAAAGGCTGATTTAAATGACAAATTGGAAAAAGAAATAGTGGCTTTTTTAAATAACCGTGAGGGTGGTATTCTCTATATAGGGGTTGATGACAAAGGGGAGCCGGTTGGAAATTCCGATATAGATTCTATGCAATTAAAAATTGCAGATAGAATCAAAAATAATATTTTACCCTCAACGCTTGGATTGTTTGACATCGTTACTGAATATGTGGACAATATTCCGGTAACTAAAATAATTGTTTGCAGTGGTCTTGAAAAACCATATTATATTAAAAATAAAGGAATGTCACCTAACGGATGTTATATGCGGCTTGGAACATCAACCCAGCCAATGTCTACTGCATTAATAGACGAACTGTATGCAAAAAGAATACATACAACATTGCGTAATATTCCGGCACCCAGACAAGACCTCACTTTTGCACAGTTAAAGATATACTATCAGGAAAGGGGATTTGAGTTAAATAGGAAATTTGCTAATAGTCTTGAATTACTTACTCCTGATGGAAAATACAATTATATAGCATATTTGCTTGCCGATGAAAACGGGGTATCTATTAAAGTTGCAAAATATGCTGGAATAACAAAGGTGGATTTGGTTGAGAATGAAGAATATGGATATTGTTCATTGATTAAGGCGACAAATCACGTTTTGGAGAAAATGAAAATAGAAAATACTACAAAAGCAAGGGTAACTAATACAAAAAGGATTGAAAAAAATCTTGTTGAAACGGTACCGTTAAGGGAAGCATTGATTAATTCCATTGTGCATAATGATTTTTCGCGGGAAATTCCGCCTGTATTTGAGATTTTTAATAATCGAATAGAGATTACGTCATATGGTGGTTTGATTCCGGGACAAAGCATAGAAGATTTTTTTAGCTGTAGCAGTATGCCCAGAAACAGAGAACTGATGCGCGTATTTAAGGACTTAGGATTAGTTGAACAGTTAGGGTCTGGAATGAGTAGGATTTTGCAATCATATGACCGTAGTATTTTTGAAATATCAGATCATTTTATAAAGGTGGTTTTTCCATTTTCTCTATCTGTTTATGATGAAAATATCGCCATTGGCGATAATAATGGCGATATAAGTGGCGATAATTGCAGTGACAAAGGCAAAATTTTATTCTTAATAGAAAAAGAGCCTTATATCACAGCAAAGAAAATGAGTGAACAAACAGGTCTGAGTACTAGAAAAATTAGTCGCATCATAAGAGAATTGCGTGAATCAGAAAAGATTGTTCGTGTGGGTTCCAGCAGAAAAGGATATTGGGAAATTGATAAATCTAAATTTTAAGAGTTATTGCATAAGTTCGTGTCATTAACTTGACACTAGGGGGGTGAAAGCAATGGAGGAGCTGGCGAAGCTGGAGGAGGAGAGAGGGACACCGGGTTATGCGTCGGCAGGGGAAGGCATTTTCACAGACGAAAGGAAAAAGCGGAACAAGACAGGTAAGAGCGGCAGTGAGCCGCTTGTGGTGGCAAATGGAAAGAGCGGCAGGATTGCCAGCAATGAGATGTGCACGTTTTTGATTTTGAATATTTCTTCCTTGCAGTTGATACCTGTCAATATGATCGCGTATAGAAGTCAGTATGGCAGTGTGAATCCGGCGGGAATTATCGCCCCAGCGATCGTGGCGACGTTTGTGAGTACGGCAGTGGCGGTGGTGTATTGTAAGACGAGGAATTTAAATAGAAAATAGTGATACATTATGTTTAGTGTGTAGTCATTTGCAGACAGCAGAAAATAGGATTTTAAAGTTGTGCCAACAATGTTTTTGTTCAGGTGTTCGGTAAGATGTTGTGCTGAATTGACTTTTTAGGAAATTTGTGAAACTGGTCAAGGATATCCGTAAGAAGGCAGTATTTTAAAGTATAGATGCTGTGCATAATATCAGCAGTAAACTTTTATCCGATATGGAAAGGCGGCTGGAAAATATTTTTGAAGTGGTTTTTATAAGTTGTTTAAAAACTATAAAAATATATTATTGAGTATGTATAAGTTTTTAAGGCAAAATAGGTTAGTAGCTATGAGCCGCAATCTAACATCCAGAATATATACATCCTGTAAATGAGAATAGGCTTCACCCTCGCCGCGGAACCGGAACTGCTTTTTCGTAGCCTTCCTTACAGCCTGTTTTTAAATGCTTTATAGAAAAAGGGGCTGTTATGTCTGAGATTTTTTAATCTTTGCTGTAACAGCCCCAGGAATTTGTCCAGACTTCAGATCATTGTTCTTTCAAAGCATTCAAGCCGCTGCCCCATACGGAAATTCCGGTTTCTTCATTTAGGGCCGTGAATGTCATTACATATTTTTTACCGTCCTCATCCCACTGTTTTAAGATGATTCCCTGGTAAGTGTCTTCGTTTATTGTAAGGCTTATTTTGTTTCCATCCGCCAGTTCCCATGTGCCTTCTGCATCGCCGCCGATCTTCCCGTTCTTCTTTAGTTCGATCAGGATTGATTCCCTGATTTCCGGGGAGATGTCCCTGCCATGGTTGATAAACTTGTAAGTTCCGGCTATTTCTTCTTTTGTATAAGTCCCGGCCGTCTCTCCGGTATAGCGGTACGGTGCGATAACAGGCCAGCCTTCCTCATTGAAAAACATCTGATGGACTCGAACTTCATGCTCCTCGCCCCTGTTTTCGAACCGCGTATGGTAGATCAGAAAATATTTCCCTGTATCCTTCTGGTACAGGCATGAATTATGTCCAGGGGAAAGGTATCCGTTCCGGTTTTCTCCCTCTTCTCCTTCCGACCAGAGAAATTTGTAGCATCCCATGAGTTTCGTCCCATAAAGCGCCGCTGAAGCGTCGCTGAACACGCTCCCGGCAGGTCCCTTGCAGTCAATCATATCCTGTCCCATGGAATCCAGATACGGACCGTCCGGCGTCGATGAACGACATACTCTGATATTATATCCGCCGTCCGAGTCCAGGCCGCCGAAGGACAGGAACATATAATAATATCCCGTATCCGGATTATAGATCACATAAGGAGCCTCAATCCGAAGGTGGTCACCGCCAAGCAGTTTCTTTCCATAGCCGGGCTCCAGGGGCAGTCCGCTTTCCGGATCCATCTCCTTCACGAAGATACCGCCGGAATAAGAACCATAGATCATCCACAAACGTTCTTCCTGGTCATAGAATACCACCGGGTCTACCACATTCGGATCATCAGCAGACTGATACAGCCTTCCGTTTTCACTTGGCTGGTCTGGGCTCATCCCTGACTTAAGCATGATACCCTGATTCACATAGGGGCCTTCCACCGAATCAGAAATCGCCGTACCGAGACAGGACAACGGGCTGTCTCCCTGACAGTTACAGTAATACATATGATATTTTCCGTCTTTCAGACGAATCACATCCGGCGCCCAGAACGTATTGCTGTGCGACCATTCAAACGCTTCTTTCATTTCCGAATAGACATTCGGGATTACCTCGTTCTCATTTTTGATTCCTCTGTTTACATAGGTCCAGTTTATCAGATCGTCCGTCTTTGCCACCGCAAGATGCGAACCGAAAATATAATAATAACCGTCCCCGCCATCCACGACAGACGGGTCGTGTACCGATACTTCTTCAAATGTCTTTTCCACTGCCGTATCCGCCTTCAGTTTTTCTTTTTGTGCGCAGCCCGACAGCAGAGACACCGCTATTACAATAAAAATTCCTGTCTTGCCCTTCATGATTCTCCTTTCGGACAGATTTACACTGTCCTTTTTAAAAACAGGGTTGTTTCCTGTCATTTGCACAGGAAAACAACCCTACTTAATCTCACTTTCCAATTACCGTTTCTTAGCCCTTTACGCCTGACACCGCCAGTGATTCAATGATATACCGCTGGAAGAAGAAGAACAGGAGCAGCGTAGGCAGGATCGCCAGTACCGATGCCGCCATAATCAGCGGGTAATCACTGTTTACCGCATAATAAGAGTTAAAGGAGCGGATCACTACCTGCAGGGTAAACCATTCTTCATTCTGGATAAAGATTGTCGGTGCAAGATAATCGTTCCAGATTCCCATGAACCACAGGATAAGCTGCGTCATCAGCGCACCCTTCATCAGGGGAAGGAAAATGGATAAATACATCTTAAAATAACTGCATCCGTCCAGTTTGGCCGCCTCTACAATGGAATCCGGCACACTCGTCAGGTTCTGCCGCAGGAAAAAGATGATGCTGACATTGCCGAACAGACCCGGTATAATCAGTGGAAGGAGACTGTTCGTCCACCCCATTTTCGTAAACATTACATACTGCGGGATCATAACGACTGCAAACGGAATCATCATCGTTGCAAGCAGCCCCAGGAAGATGCCGTTCTTCCCGCGGAAATTCAATTTACTGAACGAAAAGGCCGACAGGGAAGACGTAAACCCACCGATCACAAGAACGGGAAGCGCCACGATCAGTGTGTTGCGCAGACCCCTTAAGAATTCCGGCTTTGCCAGCACCTCTCCGTACTTTCCGAATTTCCACGGATCCGGAATGATGCTGAAGTCAGCCGCCAGGATCTGGTTCTTTGTCATGAAAGAACTCAGAATCATATAAATAAGCGGAAATACCATGAAAACCGCGCCCAACAACAGCACCACGAAAATGATCCTGTCGATGACCATACTTTTATGTGATTTAATTTCCGAACTCATCTCATCGTTTTTTGCCATATCTCCCACCTCCTACTGAATTGTTTTAACCCACTTATCCTGGCCTTTGAAATTAATCGCCGTAACAATAAAGATAAAGATTGCCAGAATGAATGCCATCGCAGAACCATACCCCATCTGATTGCTTCCGAACGCCTTGTCATACAGATAGAATACAACTGTCGCCGCACTGTAATTCAGGCCGCCGCTCGGCACCATGACGAGCACTTCTACGAATACCTGGAAACCGCCGATCAGGCCGGTGATCAACAGATAAAAAGTGACCGGTGAAACAAGCGGTACCGTTATGTGGCGGAACAGATTCCATCCGCTGGAACCGTCGATCTTCGCCGCTTCATACAGATCTCTCGGGATTCCCTGCAGGCCGGACAGATACAGGATGATCGAAGAGCCAAGTCCCTTCCAGACCATAAAAATGATCATGGATATTTTTACCCAGAACTCGTCTCCCAGCCAGTTCGGTCCATGCACGCCTGTCACATGTTTAATGATGCTGTTCAGCAGGCCGTAATCATAATTGAATACCCACATCCACAGGATTGCAACCGCAACCAGGGAAGAAACGACCGGCACATAGTACAGGGTACGCAGAAACTTGATGCCTTTAATTTTCCTGTTCATGCCTACCGCAATCACAAGCCCCAGAATCATGCCAATCGGAATACCAATCATGTAAATTACCGTATTCAGCAGAACCTTCCAAAATTTCGCATCTGCAAATAATTTTATGTAGTTATTCAGTCCTACAAAGTTATCCATCATGGAATTCATGCCGTTCCATTTCGTTAAGCTGGCAAAAAATGCAAAAACGATCGGAAAGGCCATGAAGACCAGAAAACCAATGAATGCAGGAGACACAAATGCAAGCCCCCAGCAGTGTTCCTTGAATTCAGCTTTATTCATTTTTTTCTTTGTTATTTCTTGTGCTTTCCCTCCGCTCATACGCTTACCTCCATACCCATACGGGAAGCGGCTGGCCTTTCGATTTGCCAGCCACTCTTTCTGTAACCAGTTTTATTTGGTTTTCCGGTTTGTCCTCCGGCCGGGCACATCCGTTTCGATGGCTCTTCCGTCGGGATTATTCAACACTTTCCCATGCAGTGTCAAGAGACTCCTGCATCTGCGGCTGGAATTCCTCGATGAACTCATCCACAGTCATCGAGCCGTTCTTGACATTATCCATGTTTTTGAAGAAAATATCGAACCATTCAGCATTCGGCGTATAGGTTGTCTCCTGGAAACGGCCTTCGTATTTGTCTGTACCGCTCAGGTAGTTGAAGAACACGTCAACAGATTCCGGGAAAGGAAGCGAGCCGTCTTTGATCGCGGAAACAAATTCACCCTCAGCAAGACTCTTTAAGTTCGGGAGCTGAATCGACTGACCGCCTACAACACCGCAGAGTTCTTTCTGTCCGTCCTCATTTGCACACAGATAGGAGACAAGCTCTGCTGCTTCCTTCTTGTTCGGGCTCGATGCCGATACGCAGAAGCCAACGGTTCCAAGCCAGGTCATACTCTTACCGGTAGACAGTGTCGGATAGCCACACAGATCCCACTCAAACGGGAAAGTCTCATCGTCCATGAATGCCGCAACATCCCATGTTCCGCATGCATAGAACGCTTCCTGGCCTGCAAGCCATCTCTGGTATACGCCAAGAGATGCATCCTGCTCTACGGAAGGCGTCACTTTATGTTCTACCGTAAGATCGACAAATTTCTGGAATGCCTCTTTGAATTCAGGCGTATCAATCTTTATGGTTTTATAGTCGTCTGAAAGGAATGACGCGCCGTTTGACCAGATATATTGCTGGATCATGAATTGGTTTGCCAGTCCACATCCCCACTGGTCCACCTCCCCGTCGCCATCCGTATCTTTCGTGAACTGTTTGCACACTTCAACAAATTCGTCATAAGTATACGGATTTTCCGGATCTGGATACGGAATGCCTTCCTTATCAAACAGATCCTTATTATAAGCATACGCGAAAACAGATGCATCTTTCGGAAGCGCATACAGATCGCCTGTACCGATCTTGCTTCCGTCGTAGCGGTAGCTGTTCAAAGCTTCCTGCGCAACCAGATCATCGGTGGTGATCCCCAATTCATCCAGAAGCGGCTGGAGATTCTCAATATACCCGTTCTCAACAAACTGCTGTACGGATTCCGGTCCTACATAGAAAACATCAGGAAGTTCCTTAGCTGTCATCATACCCGTTAATGTTTTGGAGTACTCCTCCTGCGTAGTAATCTGGACGTCAATATTCCCGATCGTTTCAGCATGATCCGCCTTCCAGTTCTCGATCATTCTCTTGTAGATTGGCGACTCATGGTCATTCGCGAAGATAAATACGGACAGATTCTTCTTACCGTCCGCCGTCGTTCCGTCGCTCTTGCTGCTGCATCCTGTAAGCCCCCCCAATGCAAGGGCAGTTGCCAGAATGATCGCGCTTGCCTTTTTCAGTTTCATACCATATCCTCCTTCTTTATCATGGTTTACACGTGCCTTTTAGTTACGGTTTTCATTATAACATATTATTTTAGATTATACAATATTATT